>Ga0268276_1000227_pt1 | contig 68616 bp, 65 predicted proteins | sample saktaG_4_FD_190145 | JGI IMG/M metagenome (GOLD analysis project Ga0268276, IMG submission 190145) | Saline water microbial communities from Sakinaw Lake, British Columbia, Canada - sak_2010_1_5_45m | ecosystem: Environmental > Aquatic > Non-marine Saline and Alkaline > Saline ... | reverse complement strand
AACGTGGTAGCGAAACTGCCAACTGCCGACTGCCGACTGGAGAGATGGCCGAGTGGTCGAAGGCGCACGCCTGGAAAGTGTGTAACCGCCAAAAGTGGTTCATGGGTTCGAATCCCATTCTCTCCGCAAAATACCTCTGTTATTGCTAATAATTAAGCGATTACAGGGGTTTGTTTTTTTATACACAACTATCCGTCGGAGGCTATGACGAATTACCAACTTTCTGAAGGCATGACTTCGTAATTCGTAATTTGGAGTATTCAAGCCATTAGAGTAACTTGCCCTATTCAATCTGTGAAAAGGAATGACGATTACAACGATTGACATCACAATTCTTGAATGGATCCAGTATTACAGGCTGGAATCGCTGGACGGGTTTCTCGACCTCTTTTCTTCTGCAACCACGTTTGTGAGCCTCTCGTTCATTCTGATGATTGGTCTGTTTTCACGGTTTAGGAGATCCTGCCTCAAAAAGATAGTTCAGGTCGGCCTGACTTTATTCCTGGCAGCGCTAATCGGCTATAGTCTGAAAAATCTGATTCAAAGGGAAAGACCTTTCCACGCTTATCCAACGGTTGAAAAACTGACCCTGGGAGGAAGTCCTTCCTTCCCTTCCGGTCATGCATTGGAGGCGTTTGCTGTTGCAACCTCGATCGCCCTTATCGTTCGCCGAAGGGAGATACAGATCTCAGTATTCGTTTGGGCATGTTTGGTAGGGTACTCCCGTATGGCGCTTGGTGTTCATTATCCCAGCGATGTACTTGGCGGAATGTTGATCGGGATCATCCTGGCCCTGGGAGTGGATTTTGGGTTTAAGAAATGGATGAGTCCCCCTTGAAATCAAACTTAGCCCCTTTAATATCCAAGGTCCTTGTTGAGAGATCCTGCCAGTTGGTTAAATAATGTCAGCTGTTCCTGATCAAATTTTTGCTCCCAGCCGGTATCAAGACGGATCGTTTTGGTCCTTTCGTACGTCCCCGGATTGCCCCCCAGCATGTGAAACGGACCCGCCATTGCTAACATTTTCTCCTGATAGGGTATCTCCAAAAAATCACACAACCGTAATAATTCAACTTCAGGATTCCTGCAAAGCTCTTCGTACCTGACAAAGATTTTATCCTTAGCCTTTATGCTCCTTAACGACTTTTGCTGATTCTCCATGTGAAACCGCCAGGATTTGACAGTTTCAACAAAAGGTTTTGGCTCATCCTTGAGCCAGGAATTGATGGTACCCCTACCATCCCTGACCAAAGCGATCACTTTCACAGGAAAGGATTTGTTGATGAGCGTTTGATTTAACCTGGTTACCGTTTTACTGGCATCCAGTAAAATGGTGTCCGGATTTGAAACATAGTGTGACAGTATCTCGAGAAGGATTGTTGAATTATTCAGTGCCTTTTTCATATAATAAGGATACCCTTTCCTATATACTGTCGCGATATCCATTAAAATCGGGCTATGATGGAGCAAGGCATAAGAATAAAGTTTGTTCAGGTTTCTCTGAAGCGGCGAAGCCATAAATTCAAACGGATAAACCAGGGTACTAAACGGATCGTCGTGCTGATGTAGCTTTTCAGTAACCCCACTCCAGAAATCACATTCACGGATAGGTTTCCCACAGGTGCAGGATGAATTATTGCTAAGTGCCTGGCCAAACAAGACAAACTCCCCCAATGAAAATACTGTTTCATGCGAACCCAGTAGCATGGAGAGCAGGGTAGATCCACTGCGCGGAAGAGAAGATATGTATACGTAATTTATCATCGACCTTTATATACAAAAAACCCATAGAATTGCACCTTGTCAACTAAGATACAATCCATGGGTAATTCTTAACAATACCTGAAAAAAATTCTTAACCTATTTCAATGAATAGCCTTACTCTATTGAAACAGACAGGTACCGATTAACTGTAATAATAACCACAAGTGCCGGCGCTTGCCTTATTGTTCACCTGTGCATTATTAAATGGGCTGCCGTCACAAGCCAGAGCAGTTTTTTCAAAAATTTCCTTTACTTCAATCATGGGCTTATCCCATTTAGAAGGAGTTTCGATTTTGTTCTCCATAGTGGATTCTTATTAGTGAAACAACAGTTGAATGTAAAAATTATTGGGTAAAAGTAAGTAACTGCATATCAAAAAGCAAGTATTTTATCAACTATTTTAAATCTCCTTTTCAACTCTTGCCAGCAGGCAGGCGTAAGGAAATGGGTTTGTTAGGTCTCCCGTCTCGACCAATGCAATGCCCGGACATCTTGCGCAATAGGGTTTCAATCCGCATTCAGTGCATCCCGCCGCATCAGATTTCCGAAGTCTTCTCAACTTTTTCATGATAGCGGATTCCTTCCATATCTCCCGGAAGCCTTTTTCCCTGATATTACCGGCATTAACTGGGATATCGACACAGGGGAACACATCACCAAAAGGAGTGAGTGCAAATGTGGAAATGCCTGCAAGACACATGTATTCATTCGAGTTCTTGGTTGTAGACTCCCTTAGATTTTTTTTTCGTTGAGCGGCAGGGTCCTGGTCGGCATAAGCCTCATCATGAATTTTGTAAAAAGCCCTGGCCTGATCTTCATTGAGCCGGAAATTCATATTGGCAGAGTCACCGTCGAGCCTCATCGTTAGCCAGGGTGTATACCGGAAGTCGGCGCCCAGATTTTCAACCAGCTTTTTTATATTTCCAAAATCGGAATAATTATCGGCACAAATGGTCGTCTTGATGGTGAATGGAATCCCGTGTTTCTTTAACCTCTGTGCAGTGCTAATAATCTGGCTAAAAGCTCCGGGTTTGCCCATCAGCTTATCATTGATCTCAGGGTTGGATCCCCAAAGGCTCATTTCAATGCCAATGAGAGGATAACTCTTTAAACGGATAATCTTTTCTTCATTCAATAACGTACCATTGGTGAAGATCCTGAAACCAAAACCATGCTTCCTGACCAGATCCAGAATGTCGAAAAAATCCTTCCGCATGAGGGGTTCGCCACCACTCAGCGTTAAAATGAAGGTACCCTCTTTCCTCAGATCAGAAAACAATACATCGTATTCCTGGAGTGTCAGAAGTGGTTTCTCATTTCTGACATTATAACAACAAATGCAATCCAGGTTGCATTTATAGGTGAGCTCAACAAGGGCGGTCAGCGGCAAGAGGTTCTTAACTGCATTCTTCTTCAGGAAACGGTACGATTCGGTGTTCTCAATATTTGGCACGTCAATCCTCTTGAATAAATAGTTGTTCCTTTAAACACTCCTTGATAAATTCAAGAATATCCTCCCGGATGGTCTCCTGATTATCTTCCGGAAACTTGTTCTGCGTTCCTAACACCAGCTCTTCAATGGTCCTGGGCTCATCCAGCAATCCCCAGATCACAGTTCCAATCTCATTCAGCGTGAAGATATTTGAGTTCACAGCCAGCATGACAACCGCTTTTCCATCGGCAATTTGAAACGAGCTTTTCGCATTTCGTTTAATTTTCATTTTTAAATCCATTATCAATGATCCTCCAGAATTTATTGTTTTTCTCAAAATTCATTTCATAAATATCTACCTGGTTGGCGAGGTCGATCACAGTGTTAAATATCTTTTGCCTGAGTTCCCAGTCATCGCTGAAAAACAGAACGTTCCGCAACAGGATAGGATAAATCTCCGACCGGTTCATTTTACGGAAGTAAGTCGTTTCAGATTTCGTTAATAGAAACAAATTGGCCAGACTTGCCGCCTTGTTCATATATATGGGAAGTTCTCCATGAAAAGGGGTTCCTGCGGTAATATATCCGGTCTGATCCTTTGTAATCAACGTGAGTTCATCGGTGAGGCATTCATCCGACTCTGAAAGCTTTACTACGGTGGATTTTCCACTGCCTGATATGCCAAAAAAGACATAGCCTTTCGTGTTATGTATCAGGGAGGATGAGTGTATTAAGAATCCATGATTTTCGACGGCCAGCAGGGAATAAAAAATCCTGATAATGGACTCATACGTCATGAACGTATTGTTGAACAGGATGAATTTACCGGTTCGGGCAGCAATATCAATGATTCCGAAAAAGTCCCAGCGATAGACATTCAGATGGCGGTTCGAAGATGTCGTATAAATCTCTTTGTAGGTATCAAACGCCTGGATGATGGCTTCCGGCTGAGCGAGGGTTTGTACATCATAAAAGTCAACGGACTCGGGGAACTCTTCCGGTGTAAGAAAATCTTTGTACTTGGTCAGCGCCGTATCAAACAACTCATCCCTGATGGCATGTACCGAAAGGCCGATTCCGCCTATCTTAAGATTGAAATTCTCAAGGCCCCTGTTATTTACATCACGGAAATAGTCCTCTAGTAAATGGTGGTGAATATCGCTCATATCCTACGTTTTTTAGGTCGTCAAAAATAAGAAAACAAATCATTGAAAAACGAAAAACCTATAGACCCGTAAGATAATCCTGCTGATCCTGAACCGAAAAGGACTGATAGAAAGTTGGATGATCCCCTGGTTCTCAATGGTATTTGAACTATTACCTGCCAATAAACAAAACCGGTATAGTTGAAAAAACAGACGATGAATAGGACTTCGGGAGGTCACAGATGTATCATTGATTGCGATCACCCTGCCGATGATCTCTTCCGACTTCGACAACTTATCTGATATCAACAGGTTATCTCCTTTTGTCAGCACCATTCCATCAGCCCGTCCAGCCTCCAGAATCCGGTGGATAAACAGGAGTTCATTGCGGATAAAGGCAACCATCTCTCCCGGATGTAGCTGATCATTGATGATTCCCTTCACCGTGAGGATATCTCCCTTTTTGATGAACGGATTCATGCTATGACCGTCAGCCTTCACTTTTACGGAATGACCTAAAAGTAAGTGGTTTGCGACCAGCTCTAATTTTATGCCGGTAAGGTCATCCATGCAGAAACTGATGCTTGAAAAGGATTATCTTTATATAGAGTGTGGAAACCAGGAAAATCGCTAAGAGAGAGGTCAGAAAAACAGGCGATAACAGCAGGAATAGCATGTAGATCATAGGATAATAGATTTTCAGGGGAATCCTGAACTTCTGCGTATACGCAAAGGTAATCCTGTCAAAGTCGGGGAAAACCCGGTCGGTCACAAACTTCCATTTTTTCTTTGGGGATGCAATCAGGGTATATTTCATGAAGGTGATCGCCATTCTGTTTACGACACCAGGAAATTCAAGGCTGGTCCCGAACAGCCGGGGAGGAAATGTGTAAAAGCTGACCCAGATCCTGTCAAAGATATGAAAACGGGGTTTGACGCTTCCAAAAATGGCTGTATAATCTTTGTTAAACATCCAGTACATGACCTCCGTGACTGCAAAAATGACGTTTTCAAGTCCGGCTTTTCTCACCTTTTCATTGAGATACTTCCTGTCAAGAGAATCTCCGTATTTCTCCATGTAGTACCAGAGATCAAAGAACCATTTGATTTCGACATGAAAATTAAGGTGAAAAGCAAGGTGAACAATGGCATACAAGAGTTCGTCTTCTTCACTTAACCGGAACGTTTCCGTCTCCTGGATTTTCAGCTGCTTTTTCCGTTCCCATACCTGTGAAAGGTCCAGGGCGAAATAGCGGTTAAAATAGTAGCCTCCTGTTAACGTAGTCAAAATATCTACCTTGAGCTTTGTTTGCTCATTGTAGATGTCGAAATCATCCGTATTGTCGGGATCGTTCACTTCACATTTCAACATGAATCCCTCTTGTTGAACGATCTCAAGAAATCTTCTCACATCCTCCCTGTGGATCATCAAATCGAGGTCACAAAACGATCGCAACCCGATATCGTCATAGAGATGATTGATAAAAGAGAGCCCTTTCAGTACAATGCAATCGATGTTCTTCTCTTTCAACTGTAAAATCAGGCGGGACGCATGATTGAGGTAATAGAGGTTGTTGAACAGGATCTCCTTTCGGTGCCTTTCCAACTGCGAAACAACCTCGGGTTCGCTGGCCAGTTGTTTATCTAGCAATGCCAGGTAATACTGGCTGATTTCGAACCGGCTGATCAGTGGGATATGTTCTCTGATTTCGCCTTCCCGGTAATGAGAAAGCAGGTTGAATAGTTTATTCAGACGCTGAAATTCAGGGGATTTGTAATCCGGGATCAACGTTTTTCGCATATTTTTTACCAATAATGAGTTCCAGTTTCAAAATCCGTTTTAGCATTGATCTTCTCAGTTTATGAAAAAATTTACGGTAGAAAAAGCCACTGGCGGTGTTGACTTTGCTCCGTCCTACTGATAACCATATGATAAGCAAGTGAATCAGGTCACAGATGGGATTGTCAATATTCACCAGGTTTTTCTCCTTTTTAATATAGGCCACCTTCCCTGCAATGTTCCCGATCTCCTGGCTGAAGGGACCTTTCTCGGAGTGGTCGGCCTTGGTGTAAACGGTATCCCCATCGATTTCGATGATTCGCTGAATGATAAATATTTTATGGTAATCCACCGCGACGAGATCCCCCTTTTTTAATTCCTTCCCACATTTCTTCAGACAGATCATATCCCCTTCCCTGATCAAAGGAGCCGAATTATCTGCCTTGACGCGTGTCCACAAATATCCGTTGACATTCAGGATGTCAAGCGCCAGGATCATCTCAGTAGTATAATCAATCGGCATGGATTTACCTATTCCCAATTTGATTCCACAAGTTTACCATCCTTGATGTTGTATACTTTGTCTACCCCCTTCAGCGTGGTAAGCCTGTGAGTAATGATGATGAGTGTTTTGTCAGCTGACAACTTAAACACTGCTTCCTTTATATCCGATTCAGTTTCATAATCCAGCGAGGATGTGGCTTCGTCAAAAATGATGATGGGCGCATTTCTCAACAGAGCCCTCGCAATCGTAATCCGTTGTCTTTCACCGCCCGATATCATATCACCCCTGTCTCCCACAAGGGTATCGTATCCATCCTGAATGTTCGAAATAAAGGAGTGCAGCTGTGCTTTTTTACTGGCCTCAATCAGCTCATCCGCCGAACTTGATAGTTTTCCTAACTGAATGTTGTATCGGATCGAATCATTGAAGAGGATGGGTTCCTGGGAAATGTAAGAGAACAGGCTGAAGATACTCTCCCTGTTCAACTCCTGATACCTTTTTCCATCAATCAGGATATCCCCCTTTCCCGGCTGAATCAGGCCAAGCAAAAGACTGATAAGGGTTGACTTCCCGGCGCCGGTTCGGCCTATAATAGCCACCTTCTCTCCTTTTTTCACCGTTAGGCTTACATCATCGAGGATCATTTTCTGGCTGTCGTAGGAGAAGGTGACATGTTTGAGTTCCAGGTGCTCATGGAAGAATGCAGTCTGGGTTTCTTCATTTCTTAACGTATCCTGATGAGATTCCAGCATGCTCTTCAACCGGATGTATCCGGGGAATGCCGATTGCATAGAATTATACAGATTGAAAAGGGCTTTGGCAGGTTGATAGAACTTCATCAAGGCCACAAGAAATGCTACAAGACTGCCAACCGTAAGGCTGCCTGATTGCACCTGGGAAATACTAAAATATAGAATCAGTCCCAGTCCAACGAAAGAGGCCAGGTCATTGATCGGCCCAACCAGTTTCGAAATAAGGGTGGATCGGAGTAAATTATTGAGCAGTTTTTCATTGCTGGCCCTATATTTTTCCTTGAAATGATCAATCAGGTTATAGGTCTTGATAATAAGGTATCCATATAATGATTCATACAGTATGCTGTTTGATCTTCCATAGGCGTGCATGTAATGCTGACTGAGATTCCGTAACCAGTGGCCGAGTTTTATCAATGGGAGGATAAACAGAGGATAGGCCAGGAAAAGAATGAGGGCAAATTTCCAGTTCAGATAGAAGAGCACTCCTATAATGGAAACCAGGGTAAACAGCTGTTTGATAAATTCCAGGGAAAGGATATTTATCAGGGTGATAAAATTGCCGGTATCGATATAAAATCTTGACAAAATTTCACCGGCCTGCTGCCTGGTACGGATGGCCCTGTAATTGGAAATAACTGCATCGAATAACCTGTCTTTGATATCAATCGTAATCGTGTTGATGGTCTTGTTTTGCAGGTAGGTTTGGAGTAGATCAATCAACGTTTGGGCAAAGAAAATCCCAAAAAGGATCAGCAGGGTTATCCCGATTTCCTGGGTATTGTTGGCCAGAAATCCATCGTCAAGTAATCTTTTAATAAAGAGAAAGTAAGCACCGGCAAGTGCGGAATAGATGGGCGAGAGAATATTCAGGAAAAGAAATTTTTTCCTGAATGGCTTGATGTATCTCCACAAATAGCCTAAGGCCCGGTAATCCTTGCTAAACAGCTGCATCAATAAAGTTTAATCATGCATTAGTGGAAACAATCCTTCAATGCAAAAGTAATGAAGTTCATGTTCGTGGCAACTATTTTCCAAGAATGTGCTTCTTTTATCCGGCTTATGGAAAAGCGAAAAAAATAACAAATGGCATTCGTTGGATGAGGTTCATCCTGATCCCAATTGTGTGATTTGCCGAGCCTTATCCTGTCTCGCTAACGCGTTTCAGGCGGTCGTAATCCAGGATTTTGAATTTTTTGCCATCAAGAAGGATCAATCCATCATCATGGAATTTTTTCAGCATCCGGATGACGGTTTCCGAACTCATCCCCGATAATTCGGCAAGGTCTTTGCGAGAGAGCGGCAAAACGAACTCATCAGTTTTAAATATACGGTCGGAGATACAGAGGAGAATATCGGCCAGCCGGCCATACGACTGCTTATGTGTAAGGCAAAAAAAGCGACTATTAATCTGTGTGCTGTTAGAACCCATAATGTCGATGACCTCTTTTGAGAATGCAGGATTTTGAGACAGCAATTGCTTGAAATAATTAATATCGACTTGCTTGACGTCAGAATCGATATAAGCCATTGCAGAATAGAGGAATTTATTGTTTTCATTACTCAGAGATGATAGCCCGAGCAGGTTTCCCTCCGGGATGATCTTCAGTACCAATGAGTTTACGCCGTCGTCGATAAATACCTTAGCCAATCCATTTTCCATATACATCACGTGAGAAGCAAAACTGCCCTGCTTGCAGATGATCTCACCCTTTTTATATTTCACTATTACCGATCTGGAATCCATTAGCTTTATCTCTTCCTCCGTCAGCATTTCAAAGCATCTGCATTTGTGAGGACTGATTGTACAACCGGTGTACTGTTCTTTAATATCCATCTTGGTTTCGTCGTTCAAGATTACAAATATACAAGTTTATCAGGGAAAAAAATGATTCAGATCAGGTTATTTTCTGTCGAAGGACAGTTATGTTTATTGCCTATGACAGTTATTGTTAAGTAATTAACATCTGAAAAAACAAGAACTTTACACAAAAAATAAGACCTATAAATAACTGACTGTTATGCTACTACTTTCGAAGACAAAACTACTGTGGATACCGGTTTTGCTGGCATTAATCATCCTTGGTGGATGCAAGAAAAAAAGTTCCGATCCTGAGCCGGATTCCCTTACGGTTGCATCCTGTGAAGGGTGCCATACCAATTATGCCCATCTCCAGGCTGTCTATACTCCCGATACAGCTGCTCCTCCAGGGGGGTGCGGTGGAGGTGCTCCCCATTATGAACCCTACGATAGGGTATTCATGGGAGGAGATGGCTATCAAGCTTTCAAAACATCCGGACATTACCAGATCGGATGTACCGGGTGCCACCTGGGAACCAACTATACCAACGATAAAAATCTTGCACACTCAGGCGACTTCATCTCTCACCCTTCCGTATTTGCAAATAAGATGTGCGGCGCGTGCCACAAGGCAATCGTAGAGAACTTTGCGACCAGTTTGCACCATGGTACCGGTCAGAAAAGAGTGGTAGCGATGCGAAGTGGATTAAGCGGCCCTGATAAATTCGATCAACTTCCCGAACACCAGATCGAAGGCTATAATAAAAATTGTGCACATTGCCACGCATCCTGCGGCGAATGCCACGTGGTTCGTCCTGTTATGGGTGGGGGCGGTCTTCCCAACGGCCATGCATTCACCAAAACACCGGATATGATAAGCATATGTGTTACCTGCCATGTTTCGCGAGGCGGACATGCCTATTTGGGCGTCTCTCCAGGTACTAAACCCGATGTCCATCTAACGAAAGCAGGATACACATGCATAGATTGTCACAAGTCCACCGACCTTCACGGAGATGGAAACCATGTTGAACAACGTTACGCTTATGCGAATCTTCCTTCCTGTAATGACTGCCACAAAGGAATATCGGGCAGCAACAGCTATCACTTGATGCACTTTAACGATTTCAACTGCCAGGTATGCCATTCTCAGGTATACAACAACTGCGGAAGCTGCCATATCCATGGAGAAGGAGCCCGCATTCCTTCCTATATGGATTTCAAAATTGCATCCAACCCAATCCCCGGGATCAAAACGGGATTTGACTTCGCCCTCGTACGGCGTACCCTGGCAGCTCAGGACAACTGGGATTTATACGGCGCTCCACAATATGCCAATTTTAATATTCTGCCTACCTACAACTACACTACTCCCCATAACTTGCTGCGGTGGACCGACCATACCCAGGTGACCGATGGAAAAGCTTGCTCCTTTAACTGCCATATCCGTAACGAGGGAGGCACGTTGGTCAACAAAGAGTTGTACCTCTTCCAGGAAGACCTTCTCGCATGGGAAGTTGGCGCAACAGCAAAGATTACGGTCGATGGAAAGTTACCGGACTCTTGGTTCAGATAAGAAATAATTCAATCATCAAATAACCAATACATACCTTAAACAAAACCTATTCAAACTATGAAAAAAACAAATTTATGGATCCTAAGTATCCTGTTCGCATTTGTCTTTGTTACCTCATGTAAAAAAGATGACGATCCAGTTCCAACCCCGACGGTAAATGAATCGGAAGTGTTAGCTACCTTCCTGGAGTCTACCAGCTCGCCCCTTGGGAAAGATTATGTAAACAGTGATATGCCATCGATAACGAGCGCTACCGATGTTTATACACTCAATCTAATCGGCCAGGTTTATATCATTGACATCCGGTCGGCTGCCGATTTTGCAACCGGTCATATCGCTAATGCCCATAACGTTGCATTGGGAGATATCCTGACTCATGTCGATGCATTGGACCAAACACCTTATCAAAAAGTGGTCATTGTATGTTATTCAGGACAAACGGCGGGTTTTGCTGCCCTCCTGCTTCGGATAGCTGGATATGCTAAAGTCTTTTCGATGAAGTGGGGTATGTGCTCCTGGAATGCAGCATTTGCTTCCGGATGGCAGAATGCCATTGGCAATACTTATGCTACCCAACTTGTTAAGACAGCCACCGATAAAGGCCCAATGGGTAACATGCCGGCACTCTCCACAGGGAAGACCACCGGACAGGAGATCCTGGAAGCACGTATTGCGGCTTTACTGGCCGAAGGATATGGCCCAGCCAAAGTTGATAATAAAACGCTTTTTGATAACCTTGCCAATTACTACATCGTTAACTATTGGCCGGCCGATCAATATGCCGATTTCGGACATGTTCCAGGCGCCATTCAATACACACCTAAAGCATCTATCAAACTGGCTGCTGATCTGAAAACACTACCAACCAACAAGCCCATTGCTGTCTATTGCTATACCGGACAAACCAGTTCGTTCCTGGCTGCCTACCTCCGTTTATTGGGGTATGATGCTAAATCGCTCCTCTATGGAATGAATGGCCTGGCTCACGACGACATGGTAACCGCTGGAATGACCGTCTTCAACGACGCTCAGATCATGGGTTACGATTATGTTCAATAAATTCTCTCTTTAACTGTTGAAGAGGCCGTTCCGAAAGGGCGGCTTCTTTTTTTGACAGAACCCGGTATTAAGCTAACCTGAAGACGTTACCTGGATGAACGGAATGCATCTCGGCTTCTTTAATAGCGTGTTCTTCTCTTTGGGAACAATTGGGATCATCTTTTGGGGCTGTAAGTCCGGTTCATGTGCAATCCATGGTAATTAAAAAATGTTCCCGATTCCAATATACAGCCCGCTGTTGCCATCCTGCTTATCGAAAGCAAAACCATAATCGACGGAGATGATAAAGTTTTCGTTCAGCGCAGCACGTAATCCGATACCGGCCGACCAGTGCATGCTGTCATGTGTTTTGTTGAAGAAAAAGGATTGCTGATCTTCCGGAACGAGGTCGCGGTATACCTTGATATCCTGAACAGCCATCCCGCCATCAAGGAATCCCAGCAGCCCGAGATAGATGTTCTGCTTGAATAGTTTTCCCTGCAGGAACTTCCATCGGAGTTCCACATTCCCAAAAGCTATCCCTTCGCCAACCACGCGATTCCTGAGAATCCCACGAAGCGTTCTGGACCCGCCTAATCCATCCGGTCTGGTGGTGAGCGCCCAGGAGCTATACATATATGGTTCGATGTAAAAGGGAGCAGTGCCTCCGATCGTACCCTGGTAGGTCAGCCTGTATGCTGTTACAAGTCTATTTCTTACCAGTGTGATGTATTGCCTGTGTGTTATCGCCAGCTTGATGAAAGCATAGGGGTTGTTGCCCAGAAACGTCGGGGCATTCATCAGGAGTATCTCCGACCAGATTCCCCGGTTCGGTGCAGCTTCATTGTCGCGGGTGTCGTAAACCAGCCCCAGTTTCAGGTAGATGATGTTCCCCCCGCTTTTTTCCTGCGACCCAATAAGACCGAAATCCACGTAATGGTCATAAAGCAGGGCTGTATCCGGAAGCTGGTTGCTCTCTTTCTTACCACGATTGATTCGTTCAACATCGACTGTTGCCGTTTCGATGTTGAAAAAGTTGATCCCAGCTAGCCAACGGAGCTTTTGCCCGAAAATAGGCCCCTGAAAATCAACCATCACACGCAGCATCTTCCGCTGATGGCGGTAGAACATCCGGGAGATATAATCGGCATTTCCCTCTTTGGCGACCGAAGGGAGGTAGTTCGCCTCGTATCCGTTAAACCCGTAAAAATCGAGTGCTTTTTCGGTAAAATAGCTCACTTCGGCTGTCAACCTGATATTCCCCGGTATCAGGTGTTTCGAATCATAGAAGAGCTGGTAAACGGCTCCTCCCTTGGTAAACCAGGAAGCCTCTGCGTAGATGGTGTGCAGGTACTCGGGATAGGTGGATCCATCGCCATAATAGAATACCTGTCCCAGTGCACCAAACTGGAAACCCTGATCGGCATCGTAGGCAATAACAGGCAATGCCCCGAAAGTCCAGCCTTTTTTCCCTTTTTCACGAATCGGAAGCTGGTTGGTGTCAGGCTCCTGAGCCGGAAGCGAACGTTGGATAAGAAAAAACAGGAGGAATATCGGAATCAGGCGAACGCAAGTCTTCATGTGATCACGGTTATAAAGTGGTTCGTTTGTTGCGGGCATAGCTCGAATACCGAAAGAGGTAGATGGCGAGAAATGTAACAACGAAACTGGAGATCATCAGGAATAGGTTGTCGGTGGTGCCGAACTCCTCAAGGCTGGTTCCGATCAGCCCCTGCCGCTCCAGGAACGAGACAGTCACTGCCACGGCATTGTTCAGGAAGTGGGCAAAGATCGGTATCCAGAGCGACCCCGACCAGTAAAAGAGATAGCCGAAGAGGATGCCAAGCACAGCACGGGGAAGGATCCCGTAAAACTGCAGGTGCATAGCTCCGAAAAGAAACCCTGCCAGGATGATAGCCAGGTGGATATTGCCCAGCCAATCGTGAAAGAGCCGTTGAAAAAGCCCACGGAAGAGGAGCTCCTCCCCGATTGCCGGAAGTATGGCGATCATCATCAGGTTTAAAAGGAAACCTCCCAGGGTGTTGACATCCAGGAAGGCCTCCGTGAGCTCCTTTGCCTGTACTTCGGCTTTCTGCATCCATTGCTCCATCCCAGACAGCCATTCGGGCAGCTCCATCGCCTCATTCAGTTCGATCAACTGGCTTATGGCAGGGATGGATGTCACCATGATCACTGTTGCCATCACCCACATCTCCCATCGGGAGGGATTGGTTAGCTTTAGGTATTGAAATGGCCTGGAAGCAAAGAGAAACGCGGCCAGCAGTGGGGGAACGATAAAGATACCTACCTCTTGGATGACTTGTAGATACTTCAGTAGCGAGACAGCTTTCGGGTTGGCATAATCGGCAAGAAGGGCCATCGTCTCAGAGAGAGATACGTCGAAAAGGGGCATCGCCAGCAACACACCTCCCAGGAAAAAAAAGAAGAGGCAGGAGATGATCAGCAACACCACGAAGAGGATTCGGGGAAAAGGTTGAAGAGCATGAAGCAAGGGGGGTTTCATAGCGTTGCCGATTTCACTATTTTTGCCACGAATATAGATTATTTTGATCACAATTGGAAATACCACCCTGCCTCTGCCATCGCTCATCCTGGCGCCGATGGAGAACATCACCGACTCCCCGTTTCGGTCGGTATGCAAGCAGTTTGGCGCCGACCTGGTAGTTTCGGAGTTCATCTCTTCGGAAGGGCTCATCCGGGATGCCATGAAGAGCAAGATCAAGCTCACGTTTGAGGAGCTGGAGCGGCCTGTGGCTATTCAGATCTTCGGCCACGATGTAGATTCGATGCGAAGAGCGGCTGAATTGGCCGAAGAAGCGGCGCCCGATATGATCGATCTCAACTTCGGATGCCCGGTAAAGAAAGTCGTGAGAAAGGGTGCAGGTGCAGCATTGCTTAAAGATATTCCCCGGATGCTTGAGATTGCCGGAGCGGTGGTCAAAGCCACCCACTTACCGGTCACGGTGAAGACCCGGTTAGGCTGGGACAAGGGCGACCAGCCTATCATCACGTTGACCGAACAGCTGCAGGACCTCGGCATTGCTGCTATCGCCATCCACGGCAGAACGGCAGTGCAGCTCTATGGCGGCCAGGCTGACTGGAGGCTGATCGGAGAGGTAAAACGGAATCCACGGATGCGCATCCCGGTTTTCGGTAATGGCGACATCACCAATGCACTGGTTGCAAAAGAGCGACTGGACCAATCAGCGGTGGATGGACTAATGATAGGCCGGGCAGCAACTGGAAACCCCTGGATCTTCCGGGAAATCAAATCCTATCTGCAAACAGGCTATATCCCCCCCCAGCCTGATATCCCGGAACGCATTACTATCCTACGCGAACATTTCAGTAAATCAGTGGCTTATAAAGGCGAACGGCTTACTCTCCTCGAATTCAGGAAATTCTACAGCGGTTACTTCAAAGGGATCCCCAACATGAAACCATACAGGATGAGGCTGGTGACAGCAACGACGATCGGGGCGGTTGAGGGAATATTGACTGACATTTGCCCCTAAGTCCCCTTCAGGGGATTTAGGGGTAAGTCGGGGATTTAGGGGTAGTTCCTCTCCACAATCTCCTTCAGCTTCATGAGGGTTCCGGATTCAAGCTCCCAGAGGTTCTTTTTCCGGAGCAGGTCGAGGTATTCGAATGAGTCATTCTTCACCTTGAAACCGTTAAGCGTTTCAATGGCTTCATTATACTCCTTCAGGTTGCCGTCGAAAAGTTCGTTGATGAAGATGAACTTATCGTTGATGCTGATCAGCTGTTTCAGGTGCTCGACAGGTTCAGCCTTCGGGGGAAGACTTTGCTCCCGGGCATCCTTGAGTTTCATGTTGAATGTGGGCTCTTCCCCTGTAAAGAGATCCAGATCGGCTGCTTTGGCTGCCTTCTTCCCGGTCTCCTCCTCTTTCCGGAGCTCCGATTTCGGGCGCTCAACCGAAAGAATCGGTGGGGGGGGGAGTGGGACGGGTTGGACAGGTTGGACGAGTGGGGTCGGGGCATAGTCAGAGGGAGGTGGTGCTTCTGGTAGGGACGGGGCATGCCCCGACCCTACTTTTTGAAGGAGGTGGAGCTGGTCATAGACCTTACGGATATTGTCCAGGAGGATATCAAATTCGATCTGAGGAATGCGGCCTTCAGTATTTCGGACGATTTCGTATTGCTCCTGGATCGCCTCCAGTAACTCCGATAATTGATTTTGTATGATTTCGCGGTTCATTCAGCAGAGATATTTCATGTGTTAATAATTTTGATTTTACTTGTCACATGGAATATCCATTATTCACATCCACGTTTTGTGTGAACATTGTTTGTATGGATATTTCAGGTGATTTAGTACTTTTGCCTTTGTGGCGTAAAGATAACGGAATTCTGGCTTCTTTGGAAATGACTCGGCGTTATGTTGCTTGAAAAAAACAGACAGATCAACCGCCTTGGTTGGATCGAAGTGATTTGCGGATCGATGTTCTCCGGCAAGACCGAAGAGCTGATCCGTCGGCTGAAACGTGCCCGTATCGCCAGGCAGCGGGTGGAGATCTTCAAACCGAAGGTGGATACACGTTACGCTACCGAAGAGGTCGTATCGCACGACGAAAATTCGATCCCTTCCACACCAGTGGAGTCCGCCTCAAGCATCCTGTTACTGACCAATGATGTGGAAGTAGTTGGCATCGATGAAGCGCAATTCCTCGATGACGAACTCTCTTCGGTATGCAACATACTGGCCAACCAGGGGATCCGCGTGATTGTCGCCGGCCTGGATCTCGATTACCTTGGCGTGCCCTTTGGCCCGATGCCCGCTTTGATGGCTACTGCCGAGTATGTCACAAAGGTGCATGCCATATGTATCCATTGCGGCGACCTGGCTCACTATTCCCACCGGATCGTGCCGGGAGATGACCGGATCAGGCTTGGGGAGACAGATGCCTATGAGCCTCTTTGCCGAAAATGTTTCGGTGAAACGAATAAAAACCACCCGGGCTAGCCCCTGTCCAGTGAAAATTTCATAATTTTGCGCTGTTTTTTAACTTAAAATCAGTAACCCATGAAAAAAGGATGGTTTTTTATTCTGATCGGATTTATGATCTTTAACATTTCAGCTATGTCTCAAAAAACAACGAATGAAAAGGTGACCAAGTTTGTCATACATACTAGCTATGGAGATATGAAAGGATACCTCTATAATGAAACTCCTGAGCACAAGGACAACTTTGTCAAACTGATCAAGGAGGGGTATTTCAACGATCTGCTGTTCCACAGGGTGATCTCCGGATTTATGATTCAAGGCGGCGACCCCAATTCAAGAAATGCAAAACCAGGTGTTGCGTTAGGTTCCGGCGGCCCGGGATATACGGTCCCTGCCGAATTCAATAAAAACCTGATCCACAAGAAAGGTGCGCTGGCTGCAGCCAGGCAGCCCGACCAGGTGAATCCCGAGAAAGCCTCTTCCGGCTCGCAATTCTATATCGTCCAGGGGAAACCCTACTCAGAAGCTCAAATCAACGGCCTGGCCACACAGATGGGAATTTCCTATACCGATGACCAGAAAAAGGCCTATGAGACCCTTGGAGGAACCCCTTTTCTGGATATGAATTACACCGTTTTCGGTGAGATTACAGATGGATTTGATGTGATTGATAAAATTTCAGCCGTGCAGAAAGGGCCTGGCGACCGTCCGGTTCAGGATATCAAAATGACAGTCAAACTGATCGATTAAAACTTTTTCTCAGATATGCAGGAGAAAATAGAACATCTTCTACAGGAGATTGAAACCCTGACGGCTTCTTGCGGGGAAGAGGTGGAACAACTTCGTCTCAAATTCCTGAGCAAAAAAGGTGTCGTTTCTGCCCTGTTTGAGGAGTTTCGTGCCGTCCCCAACGAGGAGAAACGGGTTGTTGGACAACTCCTGAATAAGCTCAAGATCCGTGCCGCCCAAAAGCTGGATGAACTTAAAACTTCCTTCGAAGAGGGTGGCGAAGATGACAGCGCCGACCATGATCTCACCAGGCCAACCGGCCAGGTGAGGCTTGGTGCCAGGCATCCCTTATCCATCGTCAGTAACCAAATCATTGATATTTTCGCCCGATTGGGCTACTCTGTTGCAGAAGGGCCGGAGATTGAAAACGACTGGTACAACTTCTCGGCTCTCAACTTCCCTGCAGAACATCCGGCCAAAGATATGCAGGACACTTACTTCATTCAGCAGAATCCCGACATTCTCCTGAGAACACATACGTCATCGGTACAAATCCGGATGATGGAGACAGTACAACCTCCCATCCGCAAAATATTCCCCGGTCGGGTGTTTCGCAACGAAGCGATCTCCGCCAGAGCCCACTGCATCTTTCATCAGGTGGAGGGACTCTATGTTGACAAAGATGTCTCCTTTGCCGACCTGAAGCAGTCACTCTATTTTTTTGCACAGGAGATGTTTGGCGAAGAGACCCAAATCCGGCTCCGGCCTTCATTCTTTCCCTTCACTGAACCATCGGGAGAGATGGATATCTCCTGTTACATCTGTGGCGGAAAAGGGTGTAACATCTGCAAGTATACCGGATGGGTCGAAATCCTGGGTTGTGGGATGGTAGATCCCCAAGTCCTTGCCAACTGCAACATAGATCCCGAAACCTATACCGGCTTTGCTTTCGGTATGGGCATCGAACGCATCACCATGTTGAAATACCAAATCCGGGATCTGCGGTTGTTCTTTGAGAACGACGTGAGGTTCCTGAAACAGTTTATTGGTGCCATATAATAATATGGTTAGATAGTGAAAATTGAGGAATCAAACTTAATTATTTCACCATCTCACTATCTAGTATTTCCCCCTCCGAAACAATTTAAACAACAGCCAGAACCCGAAAATCCCCGCCAGCACGAAGATGGTGGTTCCAATCCAGCGGATCTCTTCCTGTTGAGAGATGATAGATCCGCCGATAATCAGGGCGGCCAGTACGATTGCGATAGAGACCCGGTTGCTGGTTTGTTCGATCTCCTCTACCAATGGTTCAAATCCTTTAATCTCAATAAGGGTTTTAAATCTCCCCTCTTTGATCTTGCTGATGATTTCGTTGAGCTCGGAAGGAAGCTCCATGACCAAACGGTAATACTCCTTCAGTGAATCGAATACTTCCCGGGCGATGGTTTTGGGATCAAACTGGCGGGCGAAGAGGTCGAGAGCATAAGGTTGCATTTCATCCACAAAATCGATTCCCGGATAGAGCATTACCGACACGCGTTCAATGGTAGCCAGGCATTTCACCAACAGGTAAATGCTGGGAGGAATTTTCAGTCCGAACTTTACAATAATATCGATCGATTCCTGCAGGACCTTTCCGAAATCCATCTCTTCAATAGGGAGGTATCGGTAATGGGCCATCATCTCCCCAATCTGGAATTCAAGTTCCCGTTTCTGGCTGAAGTGGCGCTTCCCGGAGACCAGGAGGAGAGCTTCCGTCATGTTATGGGCATCCCGTTGGATATATCCCAAGGCATACTTTCCAAGGAAAAAAAGCTGTTCTTCCCTGAGCGATCCCATCATTCCGAAATCTATAAATGTGAGGACGTTGTTATCCAATACGAAGATATTTCCAGGATGAGGGTCGGCATGGAAAAACCCATGGTTGAAGATCATGTCAAAGATGGTTCTTACAGCCTTTCTTGCAACCACAACAGGATCGTTTCCAGCCTGGATCAATGCATCTGTATCGCTAATCTTGATCCCGGTAATATACTCCTCAACAATCAGCTTCCCGGTAGTATATTCCATATAAAGCTTGGGGACGTAAATATCCGGGTCCCCTTCGAAGTTGTGCTGAAACCGAACCACATTGGCTGCTTCATGCCTGAAATCAAGCTCTTTTCGTATGGTCTTTCCAAATTCGCGCACCACACCGAGCACATCGATTGCCTCCATCTCGGGATTGTTTTTCTGCATGCGCGTAGCGAAATATTCCATCAGGTGAAGGTCCAATTCAATCTTATGTTCGATGTCGGGGCGTTGAATCTTTACACACACCTCCTCACCTGTCTGAAGCCTGGCCCTATAAACCTGGGCAATGCTGGCTGAAGCGATATTCATGCAATCGAAGTCTCTGAACACCTGCATCAACGGAATTTTCAGTTCTTTCTCAATCGCTTTGATAGCAACTTCATCCGACATCGGTTCTGCTTCATCCTGCAGCCTGGAGAGTTCCATCCTGAGCGGTTCGGAAATGATATCCGGGCGATCAGCCAGGATCTGACCAAACTTGATGAATGTGGGGCCAAGCTCGTCCAGGGCCATTCGTACACGTTCCCAGGTGTTGTACTTGCCGATCCGGGTCAGCCTCTTTTTAGTGACAAGGTACTTCCCCAGGCCATTCTTGCTGACCCAGTCATTGAAACCGTATTTCACAATAATCCCGATGATCTCACGGGCCCGCCCGATTTCATTGACAGCAGTCCCTATCTTAATCAAATTCAGCATGATCCCCCTATGTTAATCCGTTCTACTTCGTGGCTTTGGGCTTCGGCTTTGTTTTGGGAGTAGTGCGCTTTTTTGCGACAGCCGGTTTCTTTTTGCCTTCCAGCTTCCGAATCCTCTCCTCAAGCTTCTTCATATCTTCCCGTGATGGGATTTCCATCTTTTTCAAGCTTGCTTTGAGGAAATCCTGCATGGTTTTTTCCAGATTATCCCTGGTCTCTTCTGATTTTTTCTGCAGATAATCCAGTAATTTTTTTGCTTCCTCTTTGGTGAGGTTGTTCTCTTTTGCAAGCTCTTTGGCCGCTTTGGTGATCTTTTCGCTGGTCATAAAGGCATACTCGATCCCTTTATCCAGTTTCTCTTTCAGATTCTCAAACATGTGTACCTCCTGTTTTACGTAATTTGCATAGTTCCTTTTTTACTTTTCATATGATGCAGTTCAAGATCGGAAATCAGGCTCTCAAACTGTTTAATCGATGATGTATTGATCTCTGTTGCCAGCAATATATTTGGGACAGTTCGCAGCGCTTTAAGCAGGTCATCTTTCTGCTGTTTTTTAAATGGTCCTTCAATCATCATTAGATAATCGGTTTGCCTGACGGAAGGAACCAGAAAATGATCACTGCTTCGGTTCGACAGCAGGGTATAGCTATTGAAATTCTCTTCATCGTAACAGGTATAGAGGGAGAAAGATACCGGTTCCTTAACATCCGGCATGGTAACCATCAGGTCGTCAAAACGGGTAAACCGGAAACCGGGCAGTTTATTGAGCAGGAATGAGAGACGATAGTCCTTCAACTGAGTAGAGAGTCCCAGAAGTGTGTAATAGATGGATCCTGACCGTGCCTCCAAAAATATTCGTTTGGCCATTGTTTTTGCTTTATTCCCTTACACAAAGGTACGAAAAAATAAAGGCTTAGTCAATATGTTCGGTGGAGATTTGCGCCCAGGCTTTTTCGGATGCAAGCTGTTCAGCTCCTTTGATGGAGTAGTGTTGGCTTCGGGCCAGGGGGGTGTTATTCACAACGACTTCAACCACGTACTGCTTTTTATTGCCCGACCCTACTTCTTTTACAACGTTGAACTGAAGGTTTTTTCGCTCTTTCTGGGCCCATTCAATGACTTTGCTTTTGAAATTCATTTCCTGGTTTACTAGTTCGTCAAGGTCGAAGTAATGCTTTATAATCCGCTCCAGCAGGATCTTCCGGGTGAAAATGTATCCTTTATCCAAATATATTGCGCCGATGAGTGCTTCAAACGCATCTCCCTTGTAGGAGCGATAAACTCCATTAGCTCCATCCAGCTGGATTAGGTGGTCCAGCCCCAGCTTCTGTGCAAGTTTGTTCAACTGTACCCGGCTAACGATCTTGGATCTCATCTCAGTGAGGAACCCCTCATCCTGGGTGGGAAATGTCTTAAAGAGGAAGTCAGCTATTATGGCATCCAGGATAGCGTCGCCCAGGAATTCAAGCCGTTCATTGTTAATTTTAATCCCTCTGATGATATCCTGTCCGACTGAACGATGAAGGAATGCGAGTTTGTACAGAGCAATATTGCCGGGCTTAAATCCGAGAATATTTTTTATCGAAGCGGATAATTTCCTGTCAGCGGAAGATTTAATGAATCTGGACAATCCTGGCCTGAAAATGATTAGGGTTGATACTTCTTAAAGATCAGGCTGGCGTTGTGGCCTCCAAATCCAAAGGTATTGGTAAGGGCTACATTCACGATTCGCTTCTGAGCTTTGTTGAAGGTAAAGTTAAGCCTGTTGTCAATATCAGGATCGTCGGTGAAATGGTTTATCGTAGGGGGTACGATATCGTTTTTGACCGCCAGAACGCTGGCAATTGCCTCCACTGCTCCGGCTGCACCCAGAAGGTGGCCGGTCATCGATTTGGTGGAGTTGATGTTGATGTTGTATGCATGATCGCCAAAATAGGATATGATCGCTCTTGCCTCCGAGATATCACCGGCCGGCGTAGCGGTTCCATGCGTGTTGATATGGTCAATATCCTCTTTTTTCAAGCCTGAATCTTCGATTGCCGCTTTCATGGCCAATATTGCGCCCAACCCTTCCGGATGAGGTGCAGTCATGTGGTGTGCGTCACCGGAAAGTCCGGCTCCAGCCACCTCAGCATAGATCCTGGCGCCTCTTCTCAAGGCATGTTCATATTCTTCAAAGACCAGTGCCCCTCCGCCTTCACCCATGACAAAACCATCGCGATCCTTGTCAAATGGCCTGGATGCGGTTTTTGGGTCATCATTGCGGGTTGAAATGGCATGCATGGCATTAAAACCGCCGACCCCTGCAGGGTTGATGGCAGCTTCTGATCCGCCGGTAACAAATAGATCAGCTTTCCCCATGCGGATGTACATAAAGGCATCGGCGAGGGCATTGGCTGATGAGGCACAGGCGGAAACCGTAGCAAAGTTGGGGCCCATAAAGCCGTACCTGATGGAAATGTGGCCGGCAGTAATGTCGGCAATCATCTTAGGAATAAAGAACGGGTTATACCGCGGAACTCCATCGCCTTTCAGGAAACCGGAGACCTCGTTGATCAGGGTATCCAGACCACCAATACCAGAAGCCCAGATGACACCAACGCGGGTCTTGTCAATAACTCCCTCCCGGTCAATACCAGCATCCTTGACCGCTTCATCGCTGGAGACAATCCCGTAATGCGTGTAAAGGTCGTACTTACGGGCCTCTTTCCGGTCAAAATAGTCTTCCGGATTGAAGTTTTTTACTTCACAGGCAAATCTTGTTTTGAATTTTGAGGCATCGAACTTAACAATATCTGCACCGCCACTTACGCCTTCGATAAGAGCTTGCCAGAAGTCTTCGACATTCTTACCAATAGGTGTAATGGCCCCGAGGCCAGTTACAACAACCCGTCTTAAATCCACGTGTAAATATTCCTTATTTGGTATTGTTCTCGATGTATGCAGTCGCTTCTCCTACTGTACTGATCTTTTCAGCCTGATCATCGGGAATTGCAATATCAAATTCCTTTTCGAACTCCATGATGAGCTCAACGGTATCCAGAGAGTCAGCACCTAAATCATTTGTGAAGCTCGCTTCAGGCGTTACTTCACTCTCATCAACGCCAAGCTTATCAACGATGATAGCTTTAACTTTTGCTGCAATGTCAGACATATTTCTCCTTTTATTGGTTTAACGGTGTGCAAAGAAATGAATAATATTGTTACCACACAACAGATTTTAACGATTTTTAACATTTGCCAAAACCACTGAATTGACTGTCAATATATTAATAACGCGATAGTTAGGATAAAAAGCTAACATCCGGATCGTTTTGTACATTTGTACCTGAAACAACGCTCTCCTGTATGCAACGTATCGCCATTTTTGCCTCCGGTAACGGAACCAACGCCCAGCGGATCATTGAGCATTTTAAGGATCATCCGAAGATCCGGGTCACTCTGTTGCTCTGTAACAATCCCGATGCTTTTGTCCTGAAAAGAGCGGGGAATCTGCATGTTCCTTCAATCGTTTTTACTCGCCACGACCTCCACCACTCCCATCATCTCATGGATATTCTCTCTGTCCAGTGCATCGATTTCCTGGTCCTCGCAGGGTTCCTCTGGCTCATGCCCGAATACCTGTTGACAGCTTTCCCTTCGCGGATCATCAACATTCACCCGGCACTTCTCCCTAAGTATGGTGGAAAAGGGATGTACGGAATGCGGGTTCATGAGTCAGTGATCCAGTCCGGAGATCAGGAATCAGGGATCTCCATCCATTACGTGAATGAACAATATGATGACGGCCAGATCATTTTCCAGGCGAAATGTCCCATAGAACCTGGCGATACTGCTGAAATGCTGGCAAAAAAGGTACAGGAGCTGGAGTATCGGTATTATCCGGAGGTGATTGAAAAAGTCATGAAGTCATGAAGTCATGAGGTCACGAGGTGATGGGGATGATGAATTGCCGTCCCTTTTAAGGGACGGGGGTCTGGTAGTGCGAAAAACCGGGCTTTAGCCGACATCATACGTCTCACGTCTTACGTCTCACGTCTCACGTCTCACGTCCTTCGTCCTTCGTCCTAAAACCCCGGTTTCCCAAGTAACTTGAACATATTTCGTTTATAGGCCTCCACTCCGGGCTGGTCAAAGGGGTTTACGCCCAGTGTGTAGCCGCTTACACCACAGGCAAATTCATAAAAGTAGAGCAACTGTCCGAGATGATAAGGATCCAGACATGGGATTGAGATGCGAATATTGGGAACGCCTCCCTCTATATGAGCCATCCTGGTACCCTCTTCTGCCTTATGGTTCACATCAGAAAGGCTTTTGCCGGCCAGAAAATTGAGTCCGTCGTTGTTCTCCGAATCCGTTGGTACAAGAAGCTCCTGGTTAGGCCGGTCGACCGAAAGAATGGTTTCGAAAAGATTACGGCTTCCCTCCTGGATGTACTGACCCATCGAGTGCAGATCGGAAGTAAAGGTCACACCCACCGGGAAGATCCCTTTTCCCTCCTTCCCTTCACTTTCGCCATAGAGCTGTTTCCACCATTCAGTCAGCATAACCAGATGGGGCTGGTAGGTGACCATGATCTCGGAAGTTTTTCCATGATCGTAGAGAAGGTTACGGATGGCAGCATAGAGAGTGGCCGGATTAAGTTCAAAATCAGGTGCCTTACAGGCTACCCTCTCCATCTCCGTAGCTCCTTCAACCAGCTTCACGATATCCAGTCCGGCTACCGCAATGGGAAGTAGCCCTACCGGTGTTAACACTGAATAGCGCCCGCCCACATCATCGGGGATGACGTAACTCTCGTATCCCTCTTTATCGGCAATCCTTTTTAAGGCTCCCTTAGAGGCATCCGTGATGGCGATGATCCTCTCACGAGCTCCCTCCTTCCCATACCTGCTCTCCAGCTTCTGTTTGATCAGGCGGAATGCTACCGCAGGTTCGGTGGTAGTTCCCGATTTGGAGATCACCGCAACAGCACAGGAGTAATGGTCCAGCACCTTTAGCAGGTCGGCATGGTAATCCTGGCTCAGGTTCTCGCCTGCATAGAGTATCACGGGCTTATTTTCGGAACGGAGCAATGCCGGAAACGAAGGAGAGAGAGCTTCGATCACTGCCCGGGCTCCAAGGTAGGAACCACCGATGCCGATGACAACGAATACCTCTGCGATTTGCTGTATCCTGGCAGCATGTTCCCTGATCCCGGAAATCAGAGCCGGATCCGTTTGGGAGGGCAACCTGATCCAACCCAGAAAGTCGTTTCCAGCACCCGTGCCTGATATGAGTGTATCCCACGCTGTCTCAATACGCGGACGGATCTGCTCCAATGCGTTTTCCGGTAAAGGGGCAACTGCCTGGCTGATATCGATGGAGATATACATAATAAGTGTGTTTTAGGAAGTAAAGATAGAAGATTCCTCGCTACGCTCGGAATGACATACAAAAAAGGGGCCGATTTACATCAGCCCCTCAAATCAATAAACAAATCCAGATGAAAAAAGAATTTTGCCTGCGAACAAAAATAGTTCAGAATGACAATGATAAGTGTTAATGAATATTAAGAATCGTTAAAAAATGTTAAAAAGTCTGTTTCGTAATTTCCTTTACATTTGTATATAGAAATGAAACGGAACGTACTTGTTGGGATCATCATCATTATGACCATCGCCCTGATAGGCTTGCTTGGGGTTCAACTCTACTGGATACACAGTGCTTCATCAGTGAAAGAGGCCAGTTTCAGAAGAAGTGTCAACGAAGCCATGGCCAAAGTGGTGTACAAGATTGAACGGCTGGAAAAATGGAGAGCTGCCGAGATCAACCCATTCCCTGGGATGCTGAGCTTCAACAAACACCTTGATTACTCCCTCTTCATCACTCCCCCTGAAATGGATTCGCTGATTTCTCTTGAGCTAAACATCCGCGGTGTGGATACGCGCTTTCAGTTCGTGATCTATAAACCGGAATACGATCTTTTCATCTTTGAGAAATCAAGCGAATACCGTAAACAGTTGATCCAGATAGGCTATGCCTACCCGTTGTTCTCGGCCGACATGTTCACAACCCCGGAGTACCTGCTGATCTATTTTCCCTATGAAAGGCAGTTTCTGCTTACTGAATTGTGGGGTATGCTACTGATCTCTATTGTTCTGATCGTTGTGATTGTTTATACCTTTTCCTATACCATCACCATGCTGATCCGGCAAAAGAAGATTTCGGATATGAAAAGTGATTTCATCAACAATATGACACACGAGTTTAAGACGCCGATATCAACTATCTCTCTAGCCTGTGAGGCTCTTGGTGATAAAGAGCTACCCAGGTCGGAATCATTTTACGACACCTACATCGAGATGATCAGGGAAGAGAACAACCGGCTCTCGATCCTTTCGGAACGAATCCTACAGGCCGCAGTACTGGAGAAGGGAGAGATGAAAATGCACCTTGAAATGATCGATATCCACATTATTATCCGGGATGTAATTAAAAGCATCCGGATTCAGGTGGAAATCAAGGACGGTGAGATACACACCAACCTGCTGGCAAAGCCCTCTCTGCTGGAAGGAGATAAGGTACACCTGACCAACCTGGTGTACAATCTCCTGGATAATGCAACAAAATATACACCACGAAAACCGGAGATCAGAATCACTACGGAAAATAGTAACCTTGGAATTACGTTATCAGTAAAGGATAACGGGACTGGGATCAGCAAACAGGAACAGAAAAAGATATTTGATAAGCTCTATCGAATCTCCACCGGCAATATTCACAATGTGCGCGGGTTTGGCCTGGGACTCAGTTATGTAAAAGCCATCGTGGGAGAACATCATGGGAAGATAACAATCGAAAGTGAGATCAATAAAGGAACGCTCTTCAAGATCTATCTCCCCTATAAAATACCAGATTAGACACTATGGAAAAGAAAACAATTCATATTCTCCTTGCAGAAGATGACCGGAATCTGGGGAATCTTCTCAAAAACTACCTCGATGCCAAAGGGTATCAAACTACGCTTTGCATGAACGGACAGGAAGCCATCGAAGCCTTTGTAAAACAGGAGATTGATTTCTGTATCCTGGATATCATGATGCCGGTAAAGGATGGATTTACTGTAGCCAAAGAGATCCGGACACGGGATAAGAAGACTCCGATCCTGTTTCTCACGGCGAAGTCGATGCAGGAGGATAAATTGAAAGGGTTCGAAATTGGAGGAGATGATTACCTCACCAAACCCTTCAGCATGGAAGAGCTGTTGTTCCGTATGCAGGCCATTTTGAGAAGATTGGAAGACAATCCGAAACCCTCACACGAAGAGACGGTGTTTACCATTGGATCCTACACCTTTGATCTGCACCGCCAGACGCTTACCATAGGCAAAACTGAACAGAAACTCACATCGAAGGAGACCGGACTGCTCCGGCTGCTGTGTACTCATTTCAATGATGTGCTTACCCGCAGTGAAGCGCTCACCGAAATCTGGAACAACGACAGCTATTTCAATGCCAGGAGTATGGATGTCTATATCGTGAAACTCCGGAAGTATCTGAAACAAGATCCTACCGTAGGACTGATCAACGTCCATGGTGTTGGATTTAAACTGGTTACCAACACATGAACCGGCATCCCTCACTTTACCTGGTACCAACACCGATTGGCAATCTCGAGGATATGACCCTGCGGGCTATCCGCGTGCTGAAAGAGGTTGATTTCATCCTTTCAGAGGATACGCGCCAGACAGGGATCCTGCTCAAGCATTTTGAGATACGAAACAAGCTGGTTTCACATCACCAGTTCAATGAACACAAATCCCTCGATTCTGTGATTAACCGGTTAAAATTGGGCGAGGTGGCAGCGCTGGTCAGTGATGCGGGAACACCGGGCATCTCCGACCCTGGCTTCCTGCTTGTTCGGGCCTGCCTTAAAGAAGGGCTTGAAGTGGAGTCGCTGCCCGGTCCCACTGCCTTTATCCCGGCACTTGTAAATTCGGGGCTCCCCTGCGACAGCTTTCTATTTGTAGGATTTCTACCTCATAAAAAAGGGCGGCAAACAAAACTGAAAGAGGTTTCCAGCAGCCCGTATACCCTGGTCTTTTATGAATCTCCTTATAGGTTGAGTAAATTAATTACTCAATTAGTAGAGTATATTGGTCCCAACCGCCAGGCATCCGTTTCCAGGGAGCTGACGAAAGTATATGAAGAGACTGTCAGGGGTACGCTGCAGGAGTTAGCTGAGGTGTTTTCTGAAAAAGAGGTAAAGGGAGAGATTGTGGTGGTTGTAGAAGGCGCTCGTTAATCCAGTCCAGCACTTTATTCTTCATTCTTCATTTACCTGTGTTCAACCATCGGGCCCGTCTTTTTATCTCGAAAGAGGCATATGCCTTCAACGGGCCTTCGGTTAATTCAACTACCTCCACTTTCGCTCCGAGCGGACCGATATGGCACCATGCCAGAAATTTCTCCAATGATCGTTCCGCAAACTACTTTATTTCGCTTGGGATCCAATATCTTTGTGGAATTCCGGCTTTCGGAAGTGGCTTCTCGATGGCTGCTTCTTTCGGAAGGCTTTTCGCGCCCTTGTATATCCCAGTGACAGACCAATAAATACAGATCCGGTGGCAAAAAGGAGGATGACCCGGGTGAAGAGTGAGATGCTCTTCAAGTCAAAATAGATCAACTTGAAGGCAGCCAGAAACAGCAGGATCATAGCCATCGTGCGGCCAAACCGTTTTTGCCAAATGAAACCCCAGACCAATGTGATTGCCCCTCCGGCAAAGAGAATCATCGTAGCCGGTAACCCCATCATCTGTCTTCGGATCTCATTCGCCTCCAGAGTTGATGTTGCCCTGATGGCAACAGCGGTCAGCCCCATTTCTAAAATCAGTATGTAAAGCACCATCACAATGGCGTAGATAAGAAAAATTCGCTTGGCAATGGTATTCTCTTTAAACGCTTTCCCTACATAATGTAAAACAATCGCGATGAAGACCAGAAAAAGTCCGGTCGCTACATAGTGCATCGAAAATACGGTTAGCCCCACCTGAATTCCCCGGATATAGAGATCGAGCAGCTTTATGTTCTGCAAACTCAGCAAGGAGGGGTAAATGAAGGTCATCATTACAGAGACCAGGATTGCGATAGGGAGAAACGAGGATTTCTGGGCTGCAAGCCACGGGATGGCAATAGTGAAGAAGAGGCAATGGTATGAGAACCAGCTGATCAGCGCTACCTCCTCAAAGCCACAGATAGCAAAACAACTAAATTGCCAGAGCCAGAAGAGTCCGAAGTAAAGTCCGGCCAGAAATACCCCTTTTAGCAACATCAGGTATCTCTTTCTGTTGAACCACTTTCGGGAAAACTTTATATCCAGATTCTTGAGTTGGAAACGATCAAGAAAGGCAACCAGTGCGATAAACAGTCCCGAGATCAGTCCTTTGTAAAACAGGGATTCATTCCCAGCCAACCCCCCAGTGAATGCCGCAGGGAAATAGGCAAACGCCAGGTCTTTTAAAAAGACCAGGATCATCAATACAACAAGTACCAGTGCAACAATGATAGAGGGCTGGTCCTTGGATTGTCCCGAGTAAAAAAGTAAGAGCAAAGAGAGGCTTCCGGCCAGTAGGATCACATGGCTTTTCCAGAAGAGTAGTGGCAGGAGTAAGCTGACCAGCACCAGGGCCGATATCAGGAATGGCATCTTCCGGAATGGCTTTCCGGAGTACTCCATAGCAAGAAGGGATAGGATATACAGGGCAGAAAGCGCCAGTGTAAAGAAAAAGAGCGGCAGTTTGTCGTAAAACTTCAGGATAGTTGCCGCGATGAGGATCAAATAGATCCCAACGTTGAAACCGATTGCAAACACCTCCATATACCTGCTCAGGGCCCTGCGGCCGGCAAAGCCTCTGAATAACAAAATCGCTTGGAATGTCAGGAATATCAGAGAGGAGAGGATAAAAAAAGAGGTCAGTTGGTCACGTTGTCCGTTGATCATGATTTTCAGCAGCCACCAAAGGGAAAAAAGCCCCCAGGTGAAGAGAAAATGAATACGGATACCGGTATGACTCAGATGCTGGCCAAAGAAGAAGAGGCCGACCGAAATAAGGATCAGCAGGGAGAAAATAAGTTCAACCTGCCATCCATAGCTGCGTATCATGGCCAGGATAGCGACAAATACCAGAAACACTGAGATGATCTGAAATTCGGCTCGTTTTCGCCAGCGAGCCAGCAACTGCATGACCAGCCAACCGGCCATCGTGGCAAATATGATCAGCACCATCGGAAAGGTAATCGGAGCTGCAACTGATTGTAAAGGAGTTGCGACCTGCCCGGTAACCGGGAGTGTTGCAGAACCCTGCTTCATGATTAGCTCTTTCGGAGAGACCAGGTTTTTAGCGATTTTAAAGATCGTGTCGGTGGAGTTTGCGGCAAACCATAAACTGGCACCCAGGAAGAGGATCCCGATCACCCGCATCAACTGTTTCGAAAAGAGTGTTTCAACACGTTTCAGCGAAAATCCATCATCCTGAGATAAGGAGTGTCGTTTCTTTTTGGATCTGGAACGTTGAGCCATTGCTTTAAAATCACTGACAAATCTATCAATTTTTTATCTTTATTGAAAATTAATCCTCCCAATATGTGTGGACGATACTCCTTTGCTGTTGAAGATGAACTGATCAAAGAGCGTTTTGGCGTTTCGGTGCGGTCGGCCATATACAAAGCCCGATATAATTGTGCTCCTTCACAGGAGCTTGCCATTATCAGCAACCAGAATCCGCGTGAACTCCAATTTTTCCGATGGGGACTAATCCCTTTCTGGGCCAAAGATCCGTTGATCGGAAACAAGCTGATCAACTCCAAAGCAGAGACAATAGCCGAAAAGCCCTCGTTTAAAAATGCCTTCCAGCGCCGCCGTTGTCTCGTGCCAGCTGACGGTTTCTATGAATGGAAAAAGAATACTACCAAGACGCCATACCGCATCGTTTTAACAAACGGTGCGCCATTTGCCATGGCCGGCATCTGGGAGAAGTGGGTCAGCGCTGACAGGGAGATCATCCACTCCTTTTCGATCATCACCACCGAGCCCAACGGGCTGATGGCTCCCATCCATAACCGGATGCCAGTGATCCTTCTGCCGGAAAACGAAAAGATGTGGCTCAACAACACAAACGAAACCACATTGCAGGAGCTCTTGAAACCCTACCCTGCAGAGATGATGAAAGCCTTCCCTGTGTCGAAGCTAGTGAACTCGCCGAAGAACGATACGGTGGAGGTGACCCTGCCGGTAGCCGGATGAACAGATGCCAGATTCTAATGCCTCATGTCTAATCTCTTTGCTTCGTCGCTCTGCTCATCGCAATGACGACAAACTCTAGCTCCCCAGCAAAAGATTGCATCCCCGCAAATCGCTGTGATCAAACCGGCCGAAGACTTCGAATGAGCCATCGTTGTGCAGCCGGCCGAGGTCTTGGGTGCCCAGAAATGGGCAGGAGTACCAGTTGGCCAGGTCGATGATGCTAATCCCGCCGGTTTTGCCCTTCGCAGCCCAGGAGAGTGGATCGTTGGGATCGCGGATCAGGACTTTCATCCACGGAGGGGCGTTAAACCTTCCATTGGTCGTAGAATAAGCTTGCGAAAGCATCTCCGACATGCCGTATTCGGAATGAATCTCCTTGACCGAGAAAGCTTCTTTCAGGATGCCTTGAATCTCTTCCCGAACCATCTCCCGTCGTTCTCCCTTCATCCCTCCGGTTTCCATAATGATGGCATCAGGGAGTGCAATCGGGTATTGTTTGGCAAAGTCGAGAAGAGCGTAGGTGAGGCCGATGAGAAGAACAGTTGGCAGTTGGCAGTTGGCAGTTGGCAGCATCTCCGCCAGCTGTTTTGGTTTACTCAGGTAGAAGCCGCTTCCGGGCTTAGCTCCGGCGTTGATCCAGGTGTTGATCATGAAGGCCAGGGAAGAGTTAGGATTCTCTTCCGGGGAGGGGGTGAGAGCACAGATCATGAAGCTTGAGGGATCTCCGTAAACGTGTCGGAACCCTTCAAGCAGCGAGGATCGGTAGAGTGAGGCATCTGCCACGGCATGGCTGCTGCGCTGCATTCCGGTGGTTCCGCTACTGTGAAAAGTGATTGCAGGCTCCTCTTCCGCAGCATAGACCTCTCGTGTCTTGAAAAATTCGAGGGGAAGGAATGGAATACGGGAGTAATGATTCACACTGGAGGCGTGAATTCCCAGTGCATCAACAAACTCGGCATAGACCTGGTTTCGCTGAAGCTGATAACGAAAAGCCTCCAGCGCCAGCCGGTCAAACTGCTCTTCCGTCTTTATCGCACCTATGGTATCTGAAAAAATCATCGCTTCTGGGCGTCCCTGTCTATCGGAAAATTGTGTAATTTAGCATTTCATCAAAGATACGAAATGAATCGGTATATTCCCAAAACCCAGATCAAGGTATTGGTTGCAACCCTGGTCGGAATGTTCCTCATCTCCTCCTGTGTCAAACAGGAAGAGTTTTCCGACATCCCGGAGATTTCACCCCGTACGTTCATAACGGTTTTTGATACCGGTCAGCTTGCAGTCAAAGGGATCCTCTCCTTCGATTTTCAGGACGGCGACGGTGACATCGGACTGAATCCGGGAGATACCTTTGCTCCCTATAACCGGAGTGGCAACTACTACTATAACCTGGTGATCCGTTATTTCGAAAAGCGCGACTCTGTTTATGTAGAAGTGGTCCTCGATCCTCCGTTCAGTGCCCGCATTCCTGTCCTGAATCCCGACTACCCCGGCAAAGCGATCAAAGGCTTCATGTCCGATACACTTGCAATGGACCCAGCCCCTGATTTCGACACGGTAAGGTTCGAATTTTTTATCATCGACAGGGCGCTGAACATGAGTAATGTGCTTATTACGCCCGACATAGTTCTCAGGAAGTAACGGTAGTGATGGAAAAACTCTACCTGAACCGGAGACTTATCATTCTCGGACTTTTTCTCATAACCGGACTTATCTTCACCATCCGGCTCTTTTATATTCAGGTAATGGCCGAGAAGTATATCCTGTCGGCCAACAACAACGTACTTCGATATATCACGCAATACCCGGCCCGGGGTTTGATCTACGACCGGAATGGGAAATTGCTGGTTTACAACGAAGCCGCTTACGACATGATGGTGATTCCCAGGGAGGTGAAGACGATCGACACAGCCGAGTTCTGCCGGTTACTGGATATCAGCATCGTGGATTTCAGGGAACGGCTGAAAAAGGCCCGGCACTACTCCTCCTATAAACCATCCGTATTTGAATCCCAGATCAACCGGGCGAATTTTGGGGCCCTTCAGGAGAAGATGTTCATGTTTCACGGATTTTTCGTTCAACCCCGAACCTTGCGGAGCTATCCCTACCCCACCGCTGCCCATATGCTAGGGTATATCGGAGAAGCCAGCCCTGCAATCATTGCCAAGAATCCTTATTACAAACCAAGCGACTATATCGGTATCAGCGGAATAGAGAAATCCTATGAGGAGGCGTTACGCGGCCGGAAAGGGATGAAGATACGTATAGTTGACGTTCACAACCGCGATATGGGCAGCTTTCAGGAGGGGCATTATGATACCGTCTCTGCTCCGGGGACAGATCTCTGGTCTTCCATTGATGTTAATCTCCAGCTTCTTGGTGAGTTGCTGATGCTGAATAAAAAGGGAAGTATTGTCGCCATTGAACCCTCCAGCGGAGAGATTCTATGCCTGGTATCCAGTCCCACATATGATCCAAACCTCCTGGTTGGCCGGATACGCAACCACAACTTTGCCCTCCTTTCTGTTGACAGCATCAACATTCCTCTCTTCAACCGTGCCCTGATGGCAACATATCCCCCCGGATCTACCTTCAAAACAGCCAATGCCCTTGTGGGATTACAAGAAGGCGTATTGACTGCCAGTACCCGATATAGTTGTCCAGGTGGTTTTGATCTGGGGAACGGTCATGTGGTGGGATGCCACAACCATACCGGTCCGCTCGACCTGGAAGAATCGATTCAATACTCCTGCAACACATACTACTGTAAGGTGTTCAAATCGATCCTCGAAAAAGACGGATTCTACGCAACCGATAAAGACTTTAACATATGGCGCAACCACATTCTCTCATTCGGTCTGGGAAAACGGCTTGGCCTGGATCTCCCCAGTGAACTTTCAGGCAATATTCCCTCCAGCGCCTATTATGATAAGTACTATGGCAAAAACAGATGGAGATCCCTGACGGTCATCTCGTTGGCCATCGGTCAGGGAGAGATCCTGATAACGCCGGTCCAGCTGGCTAACATGACTGCTGTAATCGCCAACCGGGGGTATTACATTACCCCGCATGTAATCAAGGGAGTGGGTAAACCCAACAGCGTGAACAGAACCTTTATGGAAAAGCATTACAGTACCGTGGATCCCAACTATTTCGATGTGGTGGTTGATGGGATGGAGAAGGTCGTTCTGGCCGGGACAGCAACCAGTGCGAGGCTGGATAGTGTTGCTATCTGTGCCAAAACGGGTACAGCTCAGAACCCGCATGGTGACAACCACTCCATCTTCATTGCATTTGCCCCAAAAGAAAACCCCAGGATTGCGATCTCAGTTATTGTGGAGAATGCAGGATGGGGCGCCTCCTGGGCTGCACCTATTGCCAGCCTGATGATTGAGAAGTATTTGAAGGGAGAGGTGAAGCGACAGGATTTACAAGAACGGATGATGAATGGTAACCTGATTAAACAATGAGACGGGAGTATGGCATATTTCACCGGATCGACTGGGTGATGGTATTCCTATACCTAGCACTGGTACTGTTCGGCTGGCTCAACATCTACGCTGCAGTATATGACGAAACACAGCCTAGCATTTTCGATATAAGTCAGCGATACGGAAAACAGATGATCTGGATTGCCGCTGCCCTCATCCTTGCCATCATCACATTGGCTATCGATCCCAAGTTCTTTTCCCAGTTTGCCTGGCTGATCTATTTCGGGTTGATAGGGGTGCTTATCCTGGTCATCTTTATCGGCCGGGACATCTCCGGTGCACGGTCGTGGCTGCACATGGGCAGCATAGCCATCCAGCCAGCCGAATTTGCCAAGATGGCTACTGCATTGGTGGTTGCGAAATACCTCAGTAAAATAGACCTCAACCTGAAAAAGATTCAGACCTGGATGAAAGCGTTCCTGCTGATCTTCTTGCCCGCACTCCTGATACTCCTTCAGCGGGATACAGGCTCGGCCTTAGTGTTTCTGGCATTTCTCCTCGTATTCTACCGTTTTGGCATGAGTGGGTATGTGACGCTAGCCCTGGTAGCACTTCCTGTATTCGGCATCCTGGCCCTGCTGATAAATAAATTTATCGTGGTCGGGATTCTCTTTGCCGGCGCAGTCATTTTTTACTTCATGACCCTGCGAAAATTTCGTCACCTGATGATCGTATTAGCCATCTTGATTGGTTCAGCAGGGTATGTATTTTCGATCGACTATGCTGTAAACCACATCCTTCAACCCCACCAGCAGCAACGGATTAACGTTCTGATTGGGAAGACCAGCGATTTGAAAGGCGCAGGATACAATGTGAATCAGTCGCTGATTGCTATCGGATCAGGCCAGATCCTGGGCAAGGGTTATCTGAATGGCACCCAAACCAAGTACAACTTCGTGCCTGAACAAAGCACCGATTTTATCTTCTGCACGGTTGGCGAAGAGTGGGGATTCCTGGGCAGCTTCGTACTGATCGTACTGTATATCTCGCTTTTCACCCGGATCATCATCATAGCGGAGCGACAACGCTCCAAATTCAGCCGGATATACGGCTATTCAGTGGCGGCAGTCTTATTTACCCATTTTGCCATCAACATCGGAATGACTCTGGGGCTGATGCCTGTGATAGGCATTCCTTTGCCATTCCTTAGTTATGGAGGATCTTCCCTCTGGGCATTCACCATCCTCCTGTTCGTCTTTATCCGGCAGGACTCTTACAGGCACGATCTCGTCTGAAAGACGAAGGACGTGGGACGTGGGATGTGAAGCGATTAGGGATTAGCAAAACTATCAACAAATTGCTAACAATAAACTGCAAACTGGCTACTGCCAACTGCTTACTGATTACTGCTGGACCTTTGCAAAGGAGACCTTCTGCAACTTCGCAGGGCTTACATGCCTAAGCGACCAGTTGTTGCCTCCATCCCTTGTGCTGATAATCTTGCCTGAACGGATGGTATCAGCCGACTCGCCAACAATCAGAGCAGTTTGAGAGTAATAAGTATCGATCCCTACCAGGAACTGATTCGAAGGTCCTTTACTTGTCTGGTCAAGCCAGGTTTCTCCTCCATCAAATGTTTTGAAGATCAGATCGTAATCAAATGCTCCCCAGATCGACTCGGGACTTAGCATCACCATGCAGTTTATATCCCCCGGATCTATAGCATCGGGTGTATACCAGAAATTTCCACCATTTTTTGTCACAGCATAGTGCCCGGTTTGGCCGTATACAATCACATTATTGGAATCAGTGGCAGCAACGCCAATCCATGCATGCTGATTGAAGCTGTTTGGTAGTGAAATCGAGTCCCAGGTAATTCCAGCATTCAGGGTCCTGGCAATGAACCCCCAACTCCCTTGTCCGGTTGCAAATTCACCCACCACGTAAACGACATTTTGTGTGATTACATGAATTCCCTGAAGGATTGATCTGCGAAATGAATTGGTATCATAAACCGTCCAGTTGTTCCCGGCATCGTTTGAGTTGTAGACAGTCCCCTTATCTCCGCTCACCCAGATATTGGTATTGTTCAGGATCGAGATTCCGAAAAGGTCCGGATCTCCGGGCAGAGGGGGAGTAAGCACCAGAATCCAGCTTTCGCCTCCATTAATGGTGCGGTAGATCCGGTTCCCAGAACAGACGATCCAGGCGTTCTGCTGGTCGATGGCCCATACGTTGTTGATGTCAACTCCCTGAAACATCGTGGCGTCACTCTGTCGTTTCCATGTCTCACCGGCATCATCGGTATAGAGGATCACCCCAATATTGTTGGTATCCATGGCACCAACGGCCCAGGCAACTACTTTGGTGTTTTCGGGTGTATCGGGGGTGGTTGTCTTTTTGCAGGAGGTGACCATGCAACATACAAGGGCAATGGACAGAAGGAGGTAGGTTGACGGTTTCACGGAGCAGAAATTATACTTTAAATGTATAACAAAAGTAAATGAAAATCAAGTCAGTTTATAGCCGTCTGCGAATTATTTTACTGGTTCCGGATGAAAGAGACCTTGTTCAGGTTGGTATTGACGGTCTTTTTTACTTCCCAGGAGGTTCCGCCGTCGGAAGTTTTCAGGATGGGCACATCTCTCGGTACCGATACCGAGGTTCCCACAACCAGGGCGAGCTGGCTGTCCCAGGCATCAATGCCAACCAGGTAATCCCCGCCATGGCCGGTACTCTGTATGGTCCAGGTGGATCCCCAATTTTCGGTCAGGCCGACCTGCCCCATATCATAAGCTCCCCACCAGATTTCAGGGCCGAGCATGATCAGGTGGTTGAGATCAGCTTCTCCACCGCCACCGCCGGTACCGGGAACCGAATCATTCCTCCAGGTTTCCCCTTCATCCATACTTACCATATAATGGGATTTCCCCCCGTAGATCACCACGGTAGCACCATTGGACACCACCCCTATCCATTCGTTCCGGTTGTAATCGTTGCTGGGAACATAGGTATTCCATGTAGCGCCACCATCGATCGTACAGACAATAATTCCTCTTTCATTGTCGGCTGTCGGGGGAACCCCGCCAACCGCAAAAATCCGCTGGGAGTTCATCGCCCAGATCCCCTGGATCCCTCCGCTCTGAAAGAAATTGGTATCGAACATTGTCCAGTTGTTCCCTCCGTCGGTGGAGTTATACACCGCACCATTACTTCCACTTATCCAGATGTTATTCTGATCCGGGATACAGATGGACATCAGGTTCGGAGCTGCCGGATGTGAGGGTCCCTGGATCTTCTCCCATCCCACCCCTCCGTTTTGTGAACGGAGGATCGTGTTTTTAGATCCGACAGCCCAGACAATATCTTCATCAACTGCCCAAATGTCCTGTACATCAATGCCTTGCAACGCCGACTGTCCCTGACCCTGTCTCTCCCATGTCTCTCCGGCATCCGGCGAGAAGAGGATCAGGCCATAGCCTGTACTGTCCTGGGTTCCTGTTACCCAGGCATACTTTTTCTTTTCAACAGGAGGATTGTTGTTGTCCTCTTTTTTACTGCAACCGGTGATGACTATGAGAATTGCTATCACCAGGTAAAAGCTGATCGCTATCTTTTTCATGGCATTCATTTTTGGTTCACACCAAAGATACAAAAATATGTAACTGATGTCAATCTGAAATGAGATCAATTTCCAGGCTTCAGGGATTCGGGCCAGAGGGCGAGTTGGTTGGTAATCGATCGGGTTATCGTGGTATCATCAATAAAATACCAGTTGAGCGTTTGTTCGGTCGTGGTATTATCCGATGAGAAGTGAAAAAATATCACTGATTTGACAAATGGGTACTTCTCTGGCATATCTCTCAACGCATCAACATACCATGTACGCCGGTCACCTCCCACAGCCAGGGAGCCAAACTCGCTTATCATAATAGGCTTGTCGAAGGCTGCCAGCAGATCATAATAGGTTCCAGCGATCTCATGAAAGGTCCACCACTGTGACCAGTTGGCAACAGCACCGTAATTCAGGGCTGTGACACCCACCCAATCTACAAATTCATCCCCCGGATAGAATGCATCATAATACCCGTATGCAGGATGAGGAGACCATACCCAGATCACATTAGTAGCCCCAACCGAGTCAAAGATTACACGAATGTGTTTCCAGGCGTCGATGAAATCCTGGGGAGCATTGTTTTGCGGACCCCAAGGGTAGCGGTAGGGGTCGTTCATCTCGTGGCCGATACGAAGGAACAAAGGCTCCTTGATCTTTGCCACTTCTCCTGCCCACGTTACGATATAGGGGTCATACTCTCCAAGGGCAATATCAGCCAATCCTCCCTTATCACGTTCCTTCACCGGCCGGAGATTGGGGTACGCTTCATCATCAAAGTCAACCAACCACGGTTCCCAGGTGATGATGGGGAGAGACCCGAGCGCCAGGATGGCCTCCACCTGTAACTTTGGGAACTGCTCCCCTGCCTTGCTCCCCCAGGCAGTGAAGAGGTGGATAAGAGGCAATGTGGTGTGCAGTGAATCTTCCAGGTTAATGATGGATTCAAACGACTCGGTGGTTTCATTATCGTAGGTACCCAGCAGGATGACCGAAGGGTTCTTTAGGGAATCGAGATTATCCTTATATACATCAAACCAGGTAAGTTTATCTGCCCGTTTGCTCTCCCGCTTTTGAAGAATAAAATAGTGTTCCACATCTTTAACCATGGTTCCCATGGATGTAAATAGGTTCTCCAGCGGACCGCGGGTCTGATTGCCGGCAAATACGATTGCAATAACAATCAACAAACCCAATACAACTGCCGCTATGGTGGCAGCTATTCTGCCTGATTTCTTAGCCATTTTTCTTCGTTTTAATCGATTTTAAATCCACACCATCCCATGGGCTTTCCACGTGGATATATTTCCCCAGCCATGCAGCGATAATACCGCCCAGAGACATCAGGAATGCGATGAAGGCAAATCCGATCATCGCCCATGTTTTTTCAGCCGAAAGGATCAGTTCGCTTTCGGAGATGTAAAACCTTCGTTGAATGAAAATCACCACCACCGCAATGATAAATATGAAGACCTGGGCAATGAGGGGACGGGCGAATGGGGTGAAATAACCTGTCACCGCCTTTTTTGCTGTCGGGATGTAGGGGATCTCGGCATTCACTACTCCAAGCAGGAAGCCCAGGAAGAAGACCGGCCAACTGGCGAATTTCAGCACCATCCCACGCCAGTGCAGTCCCCGTTCTGTTTGCGGGTGAACCAGCCACCGCTGGACATAGAGATAGATCAGGATAGCAAAGATCGCCACCACCGAACCATTGATCAGGAACTCCACAAACGACATACTAGCCGGTAATATCCCGGTGAGGAAGAAGAGGAAAGGAACCAGCACGAAAAAGAGGGAGGTCACTCCTGCCAGGTAGTAAGTGCCGATCATGAGGTAGGATAGTCGTTGCCATCCGGTCAGTTTCCAAAACAGCTTAGGGACCTCCACGAAGGTCACTTCGAACACCCCTCGTGACCATTTGAGCTGCTGTTTGCAAAAGGAACCGAAGTCTTCGGGTACCAAACCGCGGCTGACGATCACCGGATTGAATATCGATTTCCAACCGGCGGCATGGATGCGGATGGAGGTGATCAGGTCTTCAGCCAGGCCGATGCCGTGACCGCCGATGCTTTCGAGCGCCTTCCTTCGAAAAGTACAATTTGCCCCAATTGCAACAGCACCTCCCAGTCCGTGCAATCCCATCTGAGTAGGCCCGTAAAAGGTATAGGTCTGTTCCGCTGCTCCCTTTGCAGTAAACGAACGGTACTGGTTGTAGTACGCCTGTGAAACCTGAACAAAGCCCACCTTCTCATCCCGGAAAAACCCTAGGGTATGATCGAGGAAGTTGGGGAACGGGATATGATCGGGGTCCATGATCAGGATGAATTCCTCATCGATAAGCTGTAGCGCTTTGTTGACCTTACCTGCTTTAGCACCCGGAATTCCGACCAGTTCAAGCCACACAGCACCATATTGCTCAGCTACTTCCCGGAACCTTGGATCCTGAGTATCGTCAAGCAGATAGGTGGTATGGGGATAGGTGATATCACGACAGGCCGCAAGGGTCTTTTCAAACATCTCCAAGGGTTCTCCAGGTGAGCTGGTGGTGAAAATCGCCACACGCAAACCCTCTTCCGGGTTAATCGGTTCTGGCCTTTTAATATGGAGGTAGTTGATCCAGATAAAGATGAGACGGAAGATGCCATACCAGAAAAAAAGGCTTAGCAGGATGAAGAACCACAGCGTGCTGATGTGCTTTTCGCGGAACCACCAGTCTGCAAAATAGAACACACTGGCAATACCTGCAATCACCAGCACAAGCAGGAAGAACTTATCGCGGTATCTTACCGGCGCGACTTCCCTGAACTCCCAGAGGTTTTTATTTCCGCTTTTTCGCATTCCAGAGATGAATCTTTAGTTGCAAACCCGCATAATGTTCTGCCCAAAAGTAGGTGCTATTGTATTTGTAATCAGCACGAATGCTGACTTTTTTTGATAACTGAACAGAGGCAAAGGCACTGATAGTAAAAGGGAAATACTTCTCCTTGCTGAATCCCTTTTTGATAACATCTTCACCGAAGTTATTTGTATCCAGATAGAAATAGGGGATTTGAGCCGTAGCATAGAATCCCAGGTTCCCGCTGATGCCGATATCGAATCCTTTCACCGGGTGAATACCTATCGATAACAAGGCGGAGTTGACAAGCTGTTGCTTCGGGGTAAAGTAGGGATAATAGATCCCTTCGATGCCTACGGCAGGATCGTAATTAGCAATGATATCTGATTTTTTTTCGGTGGGTTGAAAGTTGTCATCAGTAGCGGTGCTGTAGCCGAACCCATATCCCAGCCTGAAATCGAATACCGAAGCCTTGATAGGAGGAGCAAGTCCCCAGGCAGCAAAGGAGTAGATGGAGTTCTTATCTGCCAGGAAATAGTCAAGATTGAAAGAGACCTGTCCATTCCATGAGTTGAAGTTATCCCAGTGGATGGTTTCGGCAACATGGTACTCATTGATCACCGTATCGATGCTGCTTCCGGTGGAAAAATAGGGTTTCCGTTCGGCCTGGAGGGTGGTGACAAGGTGGCGGAACGACCGTTTCTCCAATTCCAGATTACCTGTCCAGGTGGTAGTATTTTTATAGGGATACTTCAGCACCCCTGCGTCAACAGTAATCTTCCAGTTTCCTTTCCAGATGAAAGAGCTGTTGCCGGCCTGAATCCAGAGGGCGTTTGTATATGTTCCTCCCTGTGAAAAGAATGGGCTCCTGACGCTGAAACGCAGGGTGGAGAGCGGATGCAGCCAGATGTTACTTTCGAGCACAGGAAAAATCGTTTGCAGTGGCTGGTTGTCGGTATAATAGGAGCCGGTGATTCCGATCCAGGGACTTTTAGCCAGGCGGATCGCATCGAGCAAGGAGGCCGCTTGCGTATTAGCCGGATCCGCCGTCACCAGTTCAGAAGCGTTGTCCTCTGCCTCTTTGTAATTCCCTTTCCAGAAAGTCATTTTGGCAATGATCAGTTTAGCCTGCGTATTTGTCGAATCATACGCCAGATAAGCCTGTAAATAAGGCATCGCCTTTTCGTATTTTCCAATATCCACAAGCATCTTGGCGTAATCGAGCTGGATGTAAAGATTTTTAGGATGGGTCCTGATGGCCGTCTCGTAGATCTGTTGCGAAAGTCCGAACCGCTTGACCCAGTAGGCTGTTTGAGCATAGATCCAGGCTGCGTTGAGATCAGTCGGATGGGCAGTGTAGTATGGTTCCAGCAGTTTCAGGGCATCCTTCAGCTTTCCGGCATCCCGGAGTTGTTTTGCCTGCCCGAGGGTATCGGGTGGTGAAAGTGGTGTTATTGCTTCCAGAGTAATACTGGGTACGAGGGTTACAATAAGTAGAAAAGAGAGACAAACAATCAACCGCATCATCATCGTCGTTTTTTTAGTTAGAGTGAGTCGTTGCAAAGGTATGGATTTTTCTACATATATATGCGGTTTGGTTGTTTTTATAGTACACGAAAGTATGGCAGTACCCTGATGGAGGAGGTGGGATCCGGCGTAGGGGCGGGGATTGCACACCAGCATTCCCAGACAATCAGACCAGCATTTGATAATGCCATCCTTTGGTTTTGAATCGAACCAAAAAATCAATGAAAACGAAAAAAGTAGCTGAATCTTCCCGGCTATAATCCAAAACACTATCCCCACTTTCCTCACTTGCACCCCTTTCCCTCACTTGCCCCAATTACCTCACTCCTCCGTCACCTCCGCAATCGCAATCGGCACGGAGCTCTGGAGGAAGTAGATGGTCAGTGGGCTGGAGGGATCGGATATGACGAATTCGCGGAAGAGGAAGCCGTAATCGTTATAGGCCTGGATGGGGACGCCGTTCTGCATCAGTTTGGCGCGGGTGAGGAAGTTGTACATGTCGGCTTGGGTTGGGAAAGTAATCTGTGCAAAATAGATCTCCCCGCGTGGATCGGGAAGGATGACGGCATACATGGCAAAACGTACACCAACGATCAGATTTTCCCATCCAAGCAAACTGTTCTGCATCCCCAGCATGCCGCTGACGAAGTCGACCTGGTTACGGTTGTCGGCAAAGGCTGGTGCGTTGAATACGTAAGGCAACTCCAGGGACGTTTGTGGATTGAGCTGCATGAACTTCTGCGTGATCGTATAGCCGTATTGCTGTGCCCCCTTAGAGCCCGATTGGTTAGTTATAATCATGTAAAAACGTCCGTAAGCCGCTTTATATTGATACTGAGTGAGGCAGTCCCAGGAGGTAATAGAGTCCTGTTTGGTGCATCCAAGGATATTAGTGGAGTAAGGGCCGTAAGCCGCTTCAGGACTGTTCATGAAATAAGCTTCGAGCTTGAAATCTTCCATCCCTACCATGAATTTCTGAACCAACAGGGCGTTGAAACCATATTCGGATATCATCGGGGCAGCATCACTATTGTAGTTCCAGATGGTTTCAGGCGTGTAGTTGTAGGTGCTAACCACAACCGCTCCCGGTAGCTCGTTCCCTGTCAGCGGCTGGAACTGAGAATATACTGCCGAAATGCCGATACAGGTCAAAAGAAAGAAAGTTGAATAGAATTTTTTCATGGGATAAAACTTTGTATCGTTCAAAGATACTCTGTTTTCTCGTTTGCAAGACTTCACCGCAAAGACGCAAAGGCGCAAAGACACGAAGTCACAGAAATATCCGGTATCTGGCATCCGGCATCCAGCTTTTCGCTATTTCGCAATTTCGCTTTTCGCAATTTCACCATTTCACCATTTTCCGTATACTTGCACATAAATCCCTACACTATGAAATACATCGGAGCCCATGTCAGCGCCTCGGGAGGTGTGGAGAACGCCCCTGTGAACGCCCACGATATCGGAGCGAAAGCCTTCGCCCTATTTACTAAAAACCAGCGCCAATGGGTGTCATCACCACTCACGGCTGCCAGCATCAGCGCATTCAAAGCCAATTGCAAGAAATACGGCTTCTCGCCGAAGTATATCCTGCCGCATGATAGCTATCTGATCAATCTCGGAAATCCTGACCCTGAGATGCTTGCCAAATCACGCGGCGCCTTCCTGGACGAGATGCAGCGGGCCGAGCAGCTAGGGTTGGAACTGCTCAACTTCCACCCGGGAAGCACGCTGAAGCAGATCTCCGACGAAGCCTGTATGAAATTGATCGCTGAATCGATAAACCTTGCACTGGATAAAACAAAAGGGGTGACGGCCGTGATCGAGAACACGGCCGGACAGGGAAGCAACCTGGGATTTGAATTCGAACAACTCGCCTTCATGATCGACCACGTGGATGACAAAAGCCGGGTGGGAGTTTGTATCGACACCTGCCACTCATTTGCCGCCGGGTACGATCTGAGCACCGACCAAGGCTTTGATGGTACCTTTAGCCATTTCGAAAACGTGGTTGGATTCAACTTCCTCTGCGGGATGCACCTCAATGATGCCAAGAAACCCCTCGGCAGCCGGGTCGACCGCCACGAAAGTATCGGGAAAGGAACATTAGGATTACTCCCATTCAAACGGATCATGCATGATTCCCGTTTTGACAATATGCCACTGATTCTGGAGACACCGGATGAGAGTTTGTGGGCGGAGGAGATCAAGTTATTGTATAGCCTCTGAGGGTGTGAGCATGTGAGCGTGTGATGGTTATGAAGAAAATGCAATACCAGTCTTCAGCGAACCGTCACTTCACCACCACCCCATTTCGCCATTTCACTGCTTCACTATTTCTAATAGGTGCTCCTTCTAAGATCCTGAATGTCAATGTACACCTCCTCCACCTCAGGAATCGTTTGTAAAATCCGTTGTTTGATCTCATCGAGGATGTCTTCGGTGTAATATCCGGTGGCTTCGTCATCAATATCTACCGAGATGATTACCATGTATTTGTCGTTGCCCACCACCATGGTTCGGATGCGGTTGACATGCTCCACCAATTGATATTCCTGCAGGATCCGTTTGATCAGTGTCCTTTTTTCCCGTGGGATGCTCTCCCCCACGATGAAGCGTTTGATCTCGAAAGCCATTTTGTAAGAGATGGCTGCCAGGAGCACACCAACCAAAATACTTCCAATGGCATCAAAAATCGGATAAAATATAGATATTACAGTGGTTGCCAGTACAATGGTCAGTCCGGTTAAAGCGGCGAAATCTTCCAGAATGATAACCAGGAGATTGGTGTCCGTTGATTCTTCAATCGCTTTCAGAAGAGGTTTGGCGCTCTTCTTTCGGAACGCTTTGAAGGCGACATGAAAACTCTTCGCTTCAATGGTAATGGAGATCAGCAGTACGATAAAGATCCAGTAGATCTCTTTCATCTCTTCTGGGTTCAGTAGCTTATGAATCCCTTCGTAGATGGAAAAGAGAGCTCCAACGAAAAAGAGGAGGACTGCTACCAGCAACGACCAGAAAAAGACTTCGCGGCTGAACCCGAAACTATGCCGCTCCGTAGCAGGGTGTTTGGATCTTACATCTCCGATGAGCAGAAAGACCTGGTTGAAACAGTCGGCAAAGGAGTGGATCGCTTCTGCCAGCATAGCCGAGCTGGTGGTAATAAAGGAGACGATCAGTTTAATGACAAAGATGAGTAAGTTGCCGATCAAGGCAATTATAACCGCACGTTTTGAGTCGCTATGTCCTTCCGTTTTCATCTAAAATCCCATGCCGATTTTCACCCCGGTTCCCCTGCTGTAAAATCCCACCAGAGGAAGTGAATAGTAAACTGAAGCTACGTAATATTTATACCGGAAGTGTAGTTCAGGGTCGGCCCCTTTCATCCCGATTGATACTTGTCCGGCCAATACGTTTTTAGATAGCTCCATACCCAATCCGATTCCGGGGGTAAAGATAGAAAATCCATTGCTCATCACCTTATCACAATCTCCCTGTCTGTGATGCAACCACTAAAGCCGCTTTCTTGTCTTCTTTATATCAATTCTGGTATCTTTGTCGAATTCAATTTATTAAATATGTAACTATGGCTTTACGATCTTCCCTCCTGACAGTGTGCCTGCTGGTGACTGCAACCATCTTCTCACAACCTCAATCCGGTGATTTTACTCTCCATTTTAAAACCGGGACGGTTGTCCCCGAAGCCAACACGGAGGCATTTCTCTCATCCTTTTCGGTTTCCTCTGAAACCCTATATAATGGCCAGTTCTTCAAGATCATCCAGTTCTATGAAATCCCCGATCAAATGACAAAGATGGCCCTTAACGATGCTGGAGTCAACTTATTGGACTACCTTCCGCAAAATGCCTATTTCGCAGCTTTCCGGCAGGATTTTAATGCAGGGGCGCTGACAGGAAAGGGCATCCGTAGTATTTCAGCCATTGATGTCGATTACAAACTCTCCCCGGATCTTTATGAAGGGAACTTCCCCAATCATGCGATCATGGACAATGGAAGCATCAGTGTTCTGGTTAATTATTACCCCAACCTCAACCCCGATCAGGTTGCCGGCGCATTGCAGGCGAAAGGACTTCCGCTTATCCTGAGTGAAAACTTCGGCCACTATATCAACGTAGCTGTTCCACAAGATCAGATCCAGTCTATTGCCGCCCTCCCTTTTGTTGTCTTCATGGAACCCGTTTACCCCGAGCCTGAGCCTGAGAACTCTACGGGACGCACGCTCCATCGTACCAATGCCATTGCGACCGATTACGGTGCCGGACGCCATTATGACGGAACCGGGGTTCACGTTGAGCTCCAGGACGACGGCGTCATCGGACCACATATCGATTACCAGGAAAGAATCCTGGCGCAGTTCCTGGGCAACAACAGCGGCGACCACGGCGACCACTGTGCGGGCATCATCATGGCTGCTGGCAATGTAAACCCTCTCGGGAAAGGCAATGCCTTTGGCGCCGAACTTTATGTATATAGCGCTAGCAATTACCCTGGTTTCAGCGCCATTCCTCAGGATTATGGCAACCTGGGGGTCAGGATTACCTCCACATCCTACAGCAATGGGTGCAATGCAGGATACACCACTCTGGCCCGCACCCTTGATCAGCAGGTTCGGGTCTATCCTTCCCTGTTGCATGTGTTCTCTGCAGGCAACGACGGTACAAGCAACTGCGGCTATGGAGCAGGCGCGGGTTGGGGGAATGTCACCGGCGGCCATAAAATCGGCAAGAACGTAATTGCGGTCGCCAACGTCGACTACGCCGACGGGCTCTCAACTTCCAGCAGTCGGGGGCCGGCACACGACGGCCGTATCAAGCCTGACTGTGCTGCTAAAGGTTCCAATGTCTATTCAACCGTCGATCCCAATACGTATGCGTTGAAATCGGGCACCTCCATGTCCTGCCCGGGTGTAGCTGGCACACTGGCCCAGTTATACCAGGCTTACCGGGAAACTTACTCCGGAAATGACCCAATGGCCGGATTGATGAAAGGCATCCTGCTAAATACTGCGGAAGACCTTGGAAATCCGGGTCCCGACTTTAAATTCGGATGGGGTCGTATTAATGCACTGCGAGCTGTTAAGGTGATTGAAGAGGCCCGGTTTGATTCGGGTTCCCTCAACCAGGGCAGTACCATTACCCATCTCGTAGACGTCCCGGCCAACGTGGCTCAACTCAGGGTGATGATCTACTGGACCGACTATGAAGCATCGGTTAACACCAACTGGGCATTGGTGAATAACCTCAACATGACCCTCACCGACCCTGGTTCCACCACCTGGCTTCCATGGAAACTCAGTCACTACCCGAACCCCGACAGCCTCAACATGTCAGCGTTCAGAGGAACCGACGACAGGAATAACATGGAACAGGTGACACTCGACAGCCCCGATGCTGGGACATATACCGTTCAGGTTCAGGGAGCAACCGTTCCCCAGGGACCACAAACCTACTATGTGATCTATGAGTTCATCCCTCAGGATGTAGTCCTTACTTATCCCGTTGGCGGAGAATCGATGGTTCCCGGCACTTCGGAACTCATCCGCTGGGATGCGTTTGGCGAAAGTCAGACCTTTACGTTGGAGTCGTCGCTGGATAACGGCCAAACCTGGGAGATCATCGCAGAAAATATGGCAGGAGGAACTCGCTTCTTCAGCTGGACCATTCCCAATACAGTTACCGGTGAAGCCCTCGTCAGAATCACCAGGGGGAGTTCGGTTTCGCAAACGGACGCACCTTTTACCATCCTGGGAGTGCCCTGCAACCTGCAGGTCGACTGGGCTTGCATCGGTGTTACGCACTTCAGCTGGAGTCCTGTTTTCGGAGCTACATCCTATGAGGTTATGAAACTGGGTGAGAAGTATATGGACTCGATAGGAGTGACCTCTGCTACCTCCATTATCGTTGAAGATACCAATACTGTCACCAGTTCATGGTTCACTGTCAGGGCACTCGGCGAGAACGGGGCAACAGGCAGAAGGGCCGTCGCACTGGAAAAGACTCCAGGAACATTTAATTGCTTCCCCACAGATGCGATGATGGTCTCTATCCCTACAGCCCAATGGGGTCTCTTCCAGGCAAGTTTGATGAATCTGTCAACCGTGCCAGTCTCTGTTGAAGTCAGGAATTTTGGCACCGAATCGATCATAAACCCTACACTGAAGTTCCAGCTGGATAACAATACGGAAGTCACGGAGAGCTACACCGGTACGATTGATCCGGATTCTACAATCATCTATCTGTTCTCTGAGACAATTGACATCTCAACTGTTGGGTCTTATAACCTCAAAGCCTGGATCGACTATTCGGCCGATCAGAATCCCGCGAACAACCTGCTGGAGATCCCCATCGAGGTGATCGACGGAATAACCATTTCATTAGGATACGAGCAGAATTTCGATACATGGGTACAATGTGCTTCCGCACCCATCTGCGAACTCTATACTTGTAACCTGGAACAGGGATGGTATAACCTGGCCAATGATGTCTACGACCAGCACGATTGGCGAACGTATTACGGGCCAACCTCAACAGGTCAAACCGGTCCCACTACCGACCATACCACAGGATCTTATTCTGGGAAGTATCTCTACATGGAGCCATCAGCCTATTGCCTGGATAAAGAGGCTATCATCAACACGCCGTGTGTTGATCTCCGGCATGGGGTCGCTCCCACGCTGACGATCTGGTACCATGCCTGGGGAGCCGATATAGGGCAATTTCATGTTGATCTTTTTGACGGATCAACGATTGTTAACGATATCGTTCAACCCATCCTCGGCAACCAGGGAGATGAATGGAAAGAGCTGGAGATCGATCTTTCCCCTTGGAACGGACAGGTGGTTGCCCTGCGGTTCAGGGGAATCACCTCCTGTGGCCAGAAGGGGGATTTTGCTATTGACGACTTTGCTATTGCCGATATCACAGCCGTAAATCCCGGAGAGACAGGATTCAAAAACCGGCTGAAGGTTTATCCCAATCCGGCATCCGGCGAGGTGACAATAACTCTGACCGGTGCTGCAAAACAACCCTATACTTTGCAAGTTGTCGATCTGTTTGGGCGCAACATGATGACGAAACAGCTGAATACGTCTGATGGTAACCTACGGGAGTTAGTCAATCTTTCAGGACTGTCATCAGGTATTTATCTTGTCAGGATGGTGAGCGAAACCGAATCGTATAGGGCGAAGCTGACGATACGGTAAGGGAAAGTCAGAAGTACGAAGTTTTCGTAACCTCGCTCCTTTGCTCCCTTACACTTGAACGGTCTTACCATAACCAGGAACCTCCGCCTTCACGCCAAACTCTTGCTTCAGCTTCTCCGCCAACACGGCCCGGGCTTTATCTTCCCCGTGGATCAGTACAACTCTAGGTTTTGATGGTGCAATGACACCAAACCATTTCAGCAGATCCGACTGCCCGGCATGGGCGCTGAATCCTCCCAGGCTGTAGATCTTCGCTTTCACCACAATGGTTTCGCCCCAGATTTTAACATATTCGGCTCCCTCCACAAGCTGTCTCCCGAGAGTTCCTACGGCCTGGTAACCTACGATAACGACAGATGTTTCGGGCCGCCACAGGTTGTGCCGAAGGTGATGAACGATCCGTCCGGCGGTGCACATTCCCGAGCCGGCAATGATCAGACAGGTTCCAGCCACATCATTGATCGCTTTTGACTGATCAGGCGTTGCTGTGAGATGAACCTTGGCCAGGTCCTTCCTGAACTGGCCCCTTAGATTCAATACCTGCGTCTCCTCATCATATAGCTCGGGATGCTGCAGGTAGATCTTTGTAGCCTGGATCGCCATCGGGCTGTCGAGATAGATGGGAAACGACGGGAGGTTTTCCTTGTGGAAGGCTTCATCCAGGTAATATAAGAGGTCCTGTGTACGGCCGACGGCAAACGAGGGGACCAAAATTTTTCCGTTGGATTCAATGGCTTCATGAATGATCGTACGAGCCTCCTCCAGGGTAGCGCTGAGAGATTTGTGGTCCCGATCGCCATAGGTGGATTCCATGAAAACCATATCGGCTTGCGTGAAGGGTTCGGGGTCTTTTATGATTGGTATCCCGGCGGCCCCAAGGTCGCCGGAAAAAACGACAGACTTCTCCTTCCCATCTTCTGTGGTGACGACTTTCAGGCTGACCGATCCGAGGATATGGCCTGCCTCCTGGGCAATCACTTTGATCCCGGAAGCCACCATGTAGGGTTGCCTGTAAGGAATGGATTCCATCTGCCTTATAGCCTGCTCTACATCCTCCTTGTCATATAAGGGTTGCAGCTTCTTTTTCCCCTGGCGTTGTAACATACGGTTGAGTTTCTCCAGATCACTGGTATATATCTTGAGTGAATCCCGGAGGATCAATCCGGCAATTTCAATCGTAGCAGGAGTTGCATAAATAGCGTTATTATACCCGGCGCGGATCGCCAGCGGAAGCCGTCCGCAGTGATCCAGGTGGGCATGGGTAAGTACAATGGAGTCAAGTCGTTTAAAATCAACCGGTGGAGCAGAACGGTTGAGTTTGTCGGCCTCTTTTCCTCCCTGGAACATGCCGCAATCGATCAGGATGTTGGCTTCTTTCGTCTCAACATGGTAAGCGCTGCCTGTCACTCCGCTGGCAGCCCCGTAGAGTGTGATTCTCATAAGTGAACAAGTTTGGTAGATCTATTAAAGTTTTGTAAAAGTAAGAAAAAAGAGGATGCCGTTGCTTCGTCACTCTGTTCCTCGCAGAGCAATTATGCCTGGTTCCAGAATTTCACTATTTTTACCATTGAAGAAAATCAACATCAATGAAATCTCAATCGAAACAAACAATTTGTGTCCACGGGGGAAAAAGTCATGCGGTAAACTGATGTTCAACCTCCCACGTTCCTCAAATAACCTGGGTACATGGTAATCCCATGACATGGACAGACAGAACTCGAGATTATTCATAAAAATAAAACCAATAAAATGAAGAAGTTAGGGCTAATAGGAGGCGTTGGGCCGGAATCGTCCATTGCATACTACCGACTGATCATTCAGCGGTTTCAGGAACGGTTGAACACAAAAGAATATCCTGAGATCCTCATCCATAGCATCAATATGACCGAGATGCTTGATTATGTGTTTACGAACCAGCTTGACAAACTGGTCGATTTCCTCGCTGCCAGAATATTAATCCTTGAGAGAGCAGGAGTCGATTTTGCAGCCATTGCATCGAACACTCCCCATATCGTGTTTGATAAATTGGCGGAACGGGCTCATATCCCACTGATCAGCATCGTGGAGGAGACCTGCCTGTTCATTGCATCGAAAAAGTTGAAACGGGTGGGGCTTTTCGGGACAAAATCAACCATGACGTTCGGATTTTATCAGAAGATTGCCGGGAAATACGGCCTTGAAGTCGTAATACCGAATCCCCCGGAACAGGACTACATTCACGAAAAATACATGTCAGAGCTGGTCCTGAACAAGGTTATTCCTGAAACCAAAAACCAACTTCTCCGGATAGTAAAAGAATTGCACGAAAAAGAATCCATCGAAGGATTGATTTTAGGAGGCACGGAATTGCCATTGATTCTTAACCAATCTGATTTTGAAGATTTTGAGATAGTTGATACCACTAAGATTCACGTTGAGAGTCTGGTCACAAGAATGATCGAACCATAACTGATAATGAACAACTTAAAATTCTCATTTCCTGTAGGATATGAAAAGTTTCATTCAAAACAACACGGTCCCTATGGCCCCGAACAGGTCTCCTATACCAACACCAGCAAAGGCCGCTATACCATCATCCTCTCCCCGGTTGTTGAGATGGCATCCGGGAGGTCAATCAAAAAACTACCATAAGAAGCCGAACAAAATCAATGGGATTCCCCGTACCACGAAGGCCAACAATACCGGTAATCTGTCTGGTTTTGGTCATCAGATACTCCAAATGAGGATACATATACCGTTTTGGGGGGTATTTGTTTCCGTCAGCTCTAGCTATCCTGTCCAGTTCCAGCAGGTTCTCAATTAATCCAGGTTGCATCATATACATTCTCTTTTCCAGTACAAATATTTGCATTTTGGCAAAAATATTTTCGAAATGCATGATAAAATCGGATGTCAGTTACTTCACACAGGACATCTTTTTAACATCCACCAACCGGCTTCCTACCTGAAGTTGATAAAAGTAGACTCCCGTTGAAAGTTGATCCGCATCAAAATCAATGGAATGAATCCCGGCATCCTGGAATTCATTAACGACCGTTTGGATCTCTCTTCCAAACAGATCATAGATTTTCAGATTGACAAAACCAGGTTTTCCGATAGTATAGGAGATGTTTGTTGTTGCATGAAATGGGTTTGGATAATTCTGGGCAAGTGAGCTGCCCTGTGAATCCCTTACATCGGTGGTTGAAATGCCTGTAACCTCTGAAACATCAACCCGGAAAGCGCTGGCAGTCTCGTTGGAAACAGGTAGCCAGTCTTCATTTTCACGGCGGATGGTATGAGGACATGTAAATGAGGGATCCACGTTTAAGCTCCACATGCACCAGGTGGTCTCTTTGCCGATGGCCCATAACCAATAATCATGTCCGGCCTGAAGCTGGGATGTGCCGTTTCCCTGCAGATGAATCGGGGTATTCCATTGCGACCATGACCCAAACGTAGTGAGCGTCCACTCTTCCATGATGTCCGCTGTATCGGGTGGAAGTCCCGATGGATTCTCAGTAAGCCTGATGATCACCGTGTCGGACAGTGTGCTGATCGGAACAAAGGAGATAGCCACCCAAATATCTTTGACTTTGCCAGCTTCATGATACCATCATTTGATACGATCAAAGATATGGATAATGATTCTTTTAAAATACCTTTGTATAAGCTTCTTGTATTTGTCAATCTCATTAATAAAAAAATAAATCCATGAAAGCAGTCATCACAATTTTACTCCTCATTGTCGGAGCAGCGCTCCTGATTTTATTTTTTAACAGCCCTCCGGGGATGAAAAAGGATATCGCTCAGCCAACAGCAGTCATGATCAACAGCGTACTCTCCACGCGAACTCCTCTCGTTCAAAAATACCCGGCACGGTATGATCTGCTGATGGAGAGGGCTGAAAAAGGGTTGGACTACACCCAATGCTATGTATTGCCGAACTTCATGGGACAGGACTATTTCCATGGCTATTCGGATATGAACACGAACGATACCCTGATCTTTCCGCGTGATCACAAGGCTCAACTCGATTTCCAGTTCGGGTGGTACTTCTGGTCGGGGAATTTCCTGGACACCAACGGGAATGAGATCGATATTGTTGTCGTCTTTTTCCGTCGGGCTCTCTATCCCCCGCGTATTGCTGACAAACTTGGCTTGTCGGCGCTAGATAACCAGCTGGTGCAAACTGTCGTGGCCGTTAATTATGCCGATCAGAATTTGCATATTACCGGCAGTAATCCCATCTTCTCCGGAACCGGCGGAGAGATCACCTATGGTATCGAACCCTTTATTGCCCGGATAGGGATGAACAGTGCGGTTAGCCTACAAAAAGAGAGGGTATTCCCGATGAGAATTGCGGTTAACGATCCTGTCAGGGAGCTTTCGATCGATCTCAATCTTGCAGAGAGCAAACCTCTGCTACTTCAGGGAGATAACGGTAAAATACCTTCCATATTCGGATTGGGAACCTGGTATTACTCTTTCCCCAATATCAAGACAACGGGCACAGTAACCTTTCAAGGTGAAACCAGACATCTTACAGGCAAGATGTGGATGGACCACCAGTGGCTGGCCGGTATTTCGCCAACCGGGTATCCGAAAAACATCCTGGTTCAGGCGATTGAAAATATCCGCGAAGGCCTCTCCGGCGAAACTCCGAAGTCATTTGGCTGGGACTGGTCGGATGTGCAGTTTGACGACAACACCGAAGTGACCTTTGCCTCTCCCCATTCCGACAAGACAGCCGATCTGAAAAACAAGGGTGAAGATCCTCCCGATCCGGTTACAAGAACGATTTCAGGAAAGTACATTGATGAAGCTGGCAAAGGAGAAAATATCACCGGAACGGTCACGATCACAAAATGGATGCGCAGTCCGAGGTCCAAGGCCTGGTATCCTAACGGCTGGGAGGTGAATATCCCTGATAAGAAGCTGGAATTCACCATGGCTTCCACTGTCGACGATCAATTTATCTATTCGGCAGCCAGTGAGATCCGGGAAGGTGGCGTGATTGCGAAGGGCACAAAAGAGGGGAAAGAGATCTCCGGATATGGATTCGGAGAGGGGGTAAACTATTCGGGAGAGGCGTTTGCCCTGAAAGAGAACATGGCATTGCTGGGAATCGAAGATAATGCTGCCAACCGCCAGCTATTGATTGCCAGCCCGCCCGGCACATGGCTGGTCATTCAGAGCTTCGTTGTTCTGGCTTCCCCGGTAGCATTGGTAATCATCCTGATTCTGGTCATCATTGTGCTGGTAAAGAGAAAAAAAAATCCCGTCTCCAATACTCTATGAAAGACTCTCGGTTAATACGAATGATCATGAAAAGGCAGATAATAAGTGTCGTGTAGTCATTATCTGAGGCGTGGGACGTACTGGATTCGAACCAGTGACCTCTGCCGTGTGAAGGCAGCGCTCTGAACCAACTGAGCTAACGTCCCGATCGACGCAGCAAATTTATACTATAATTTTGTTATTTTAAACTCATGAAAACCTTAACTTGATTTCTGCCCCAACCAATGAAGATTAACTATTTCCTTTACTTAGGCTATATCATGCCTGTCGTGTTTTTCAGCTGCAGAGTCCCTTAACATTTATAGTCATTTACACCACGCTTCATATGAATACTCCAAAATTATTCGAATGGTCCAGGATCACCGGCATCTGCGCCGGGATCTTTTTTGCCTATCAGTTGGGCAACGGTGATCCAAAAACAACCCTTCATTATTTGAGCTTCTTCGTCATCGTCGTCATGGCTGGACTAACCGGTATCGAAGGCCTCTTCTTCGGAAAGGCATCTGCCGGGTCGATGGGAAGGGAGGCTGATCCGCGGTACCAGAAGCAGTCGGGAGGCGCCAACCTGGCTTTTGCCATCACAGCGACGTTGGTCTTCATCTTCAATTGGGGCCTCTATGCCGATGCCACGATTCTAATCGCCACGCTCATCTTCTTCATAATCTCCGCGATGATTCATACCTGGGACATCTTCGCGACGAAAAACCGGTCGGTGAAGAATGCGCTCCGGCTATTGCTGACACTGGCACTGCTGGCCGCTTGTGCGTGGCCGTTGATTGCGAGTCTGATGCCGGATGCCTGATGCTGAATGCTGCTTATTCACTCCTTCATACCTTTAAGAATTCCAATGAATTCAACTGTTATCCCATATCTTTGCAGCAAATAGGGGTTATCTATATACGGACAGTAACCGTAATTTTTACCTGAAGGATAACGTGAGCGGACTCTCTTCCCTACCCCTCCAGCCACATCTTAAACCCCACAACTCTGTCGATGCTGACGAAAACCTCCTGATTCGTGTCTGGCTTCAGTTCTAGTTTCAGGCGGCTTTTGGGGTAAACATGTGCCTGAACCACACTGCCGAGCCCCACGAGGAACTGGCGGTTGGCGCGGAAAAACCTTGACGGATCGAGTTCGTGCCCGAGAGTCTCCAGGCTCCCATCCAGGGTGTATGCATGCGTGTTGCGACAGACCATAAATGTGATCCCGTCGGCCGAATAAAAATAGGCCACCTCCTCCACCGGTATGGATTTGATCCGGTCGCCAACTATGACCGAAAACCGTGTACGGTAATGTTTCTCAGGATGGATCAGGTCATAGAGCGCCCTGATGTCGATCGTCGGCTTCTCCAGCGCAGTCCAGTTCCGGTATTTCCGGAGCGCTGTTTCGAGTTCTTCCCGGGTGATTGGCTTTAACAGGTAGTCGATGCTCTTCAATTTGAAAGCCTTGATGGCATATTCGTCATAGGCTGTAGTGAAAATGATGGGTGACTGGATGGTCACCTGGTCGAAGATGTTGAAGCTGATCCCGTCCTCCAGATGAATATCCAGAAAGATCAGGTCGGGATCGGGATTGGACCTGAACCACGCCACAGCCGATTCGATCGATTCGAGCTTCGCCAGAACGCTGATCGAGAGATCGATCTCCAGGATCATCTTCTCCAGCCGCTGGGCGGAGAGTTCTTCGTCTTCTATGATTACTACTTTCATTGTTCAAATTTCTTTATTCTGAGATCTTTTGCGCTCTTTGCGCCTTCGCGTTTTTGCGGTTAAGGTCCCGTAAACGAAGACTTTTACCGCTAAGGATATTAGTGTACATTCTTGTTACAATATGGCTCATATCTGAGGATTCTTTTACAGCAGCGGTATCCGCGCAATAAACTGATCCCCCTGCTCCCCGAATTCCGGCATCCGGTGCGTCAGCTGCCGGAACCGGTCAATTATGTTTTGTAACCCCACCGCCGTAGAACCCATCCCCACTTCCCGCTTCTGCAGATTGTTCACGATGTTGAAATAGTCCTCCTTATCTACGAAGAGTTTCACTTTGAGCGGATCTTTCTTTGAGAAGACATTATGCTTCACCGCATTCTCAATGAGGAGCTGGACTGTCAGGGGAGGTATATGACGGTCGAGGTATGTTTCGGGAATATCTATGTCAAACAACACTTTCCCCTGAAACCGGATCTCCAGCAGAAAGATATATGACTTGATGAAATCGAGTTCTGTCTGCAGCGTCACCGTATCCTCCTCCTTGTGTTCCAACACATAGCGGTATACCTTGGCCATTTGTTCGGTAAACTTTTCGGCCAACCCGGCATCGATCCGGATCAGGGAGGTCAGAACATTCAAACTATTGAATAAAAAATGAGGATTGATCTGGTTCTTCAGCGATTCATACTGGATCCGGAGGTTCTCCTGGTGTAGCTTCTGCGACTCCTCCTTCAGCTTCTCCTGGATCTGCAGCAACTCACCCTCCGCCCTCTTGCGCTCTGTAATATTCCTGGAATCCCCGATCACTTCAACGATCTCTCCTAAGTCGTTAGAAACAAAACTGACAATCACCTCAATCCACACCGTATCACCGGTTTTGGTATACTGCTCCAGCTCCCCGATCTCCACATTTTCTTTTTTGCCCTGGCGAATCTCATCCCTGGCTTTCGTTGTCAGTTCACGAAGCTTCTCCTGTGATGCCGGAGTGAGTGACTCCGTGATTGTGGTCCCGATCAGTTCTTCCGGGCGGTAGCCGCGAAGATTGAACACCGAAGGGCTGACATAGGTGAAGCAGCCGGTTCGGGCATCGATTGTCCAAACTACATCAAGGCTGTTTTGGGTAAACATGCGGAAGCGCTTTTCGCTTTTAGCTATTCGTTGTTCGCTGAAAAATACGGAAGAGGAGAAGAGGTTGTTGAAGATGGCAACCAGCATCCCCAGGATAAAAACGGCAACGAAGACCATGCCATGTTCAGTAAATACCACCCAGTCGATAGGATGGGGGATCAGGGGAACCATGATCAGGCTGTAGATTGTTGCCAGGATGAGGGCATGCACCCCAAGACGCCTGTAACTGAACGGAACCATCATGAACCAGGTAACCAGGATGAAGATGATCTCAAACCAATAGGGACCATCCACCCCACCGGTGAAATAGGTCAGAAGCGGTGAGGCAATGGTGAATAAATAGAACAACGGGTAGATAAATATCCTAACCGGAAGCCTGTTTGCCAGAAAGAGGTAGACAGAAAAATTGGAGATGATCAGCACGAAAAAGAGAAGCCTGACAAAAAGCAGTTGTTGAAGATTCGGTTGATTGCTCAGAAAATCAATCAGTTGTCCCCCCAGAATATCAAAGACTGCAAAGGTTGTAAGAACGGCCAGGATCAGTTCCAGATACTGCTCCCGGTACTCGCGGTATGCCGGATCCCTGTTGACCTGTTTCAGTTTGCGGAACGCCTCAACCAGATCGTTGAGCATCATCATCTTTCGAAAATATGCCTGTACGAACGCTCTCATTCTGCTTCAACCAAAATCATATTCAATCTTTTTTTCCGTCTTACACGTTCTTTGATCTTATCAAAAATAAGATAAACCACCGGAACGACAAGGAGGGTCAGAAACATCGAGCTGGTGAGTCCACCGATCAGCGCCCAGGCCATGCCGTTCTTCCATTCCGATCCGGCTCCTGCAGCCAGTGCAATGGGTAGCATCCCAAAGATCATCGAAAGGGTGGTCATCAGGATGGGACGCATCCTTACCTTTCCGGCTTCAATGAGGGCATCGTAGGTTGAATGCCCTTCACGCTTCAACTGGTTGGTGAAATCGACCAGCAAAATGGCATTCTTCCCGACGAGCCCCACCAGCATGATCATCCCCAAAATAGAGAAGATGGTTAGTGATTGCATGGTAAGCGCCAGCGCCAGCAGGGCCCCGATGATGGCAAGCGGGATGGAGAAGAGGACCACGAATGGATCCACGTAGGAGTCATACAGCGCCACCATGATCAGGTAGACGAAGAGGATCGAAGCCAGGAATGCCAGTCCCATGCTGCCGAAGGCCTCGGTCTGGTATTTCATATCCCCTTCGGGGATGACGATCACCTCACTGGGTAATTCCATGGCATTGACACGCTTCATGACATCCTCGCCGACCGATCCGACCGGACGACCGATCACCTGGCACTGCACCGTAACCGACGACACGCGGTTGTAACGCTGCAGCACATTGGTGCCTCCCGACGGCTTCAGGGTGGCAAACTGGCTCAGCCGGATCTCCTGTCCAAGGGCGTTGATAAAGGAGAGGGAAGCGATGTCCTGGATGCTTTTCCGGTTGAACTGGTCCAGTACCACGTTGATGTCGTATTCGTTGTCGCCATCCCTGAATTTAGCATCGGTGTTGCCCGAGAATGCATTCTGCAGGGTCATCCCTACCATCGCCGTCGACAATCCTAGTTCCGCCATCTTCTCCTTGTCCAGCACGACTTCCACCTCGGGATTACCGGGTTCCACAGAAAGTTTCACTTCATAGGCTCCGGGGACCTTCCGCATCTCGTTCATCACCTCGTCGGCCCAGTGATTCAGCACATCCGGATTGGGACCGCTCAGCACCACCATGATGGGATCCATATCGGAAGTCCCCATCATCGATACGATGGTTGACCGCACCTTGATCCCCGGAATACGGTTCATCAGGTCCTTTTTCATCTGCAGGGCAAAATGCTCGGAGGTGATGTTCCGTTTCTCTTTCTCCACCATCTTGATGTGCATTTCTGACATGTAGGCCGTCAACCCACCGCCGAAGAAACTGGTGGAGGAACCTACGGTGGTGAAGATGCTGGTCACTTCGGGCTGGCTCATCACGAAGTTTTCCGCATCCAGGGTCAGCTGGTTGGTTTGTTCGATGGTAGCACTCTTGGGCAGCTCCATCTGGATGATCACCTCCCCGCGGTCGCCCATGCTAACGAACTCGCTTCCTATAAACCCGCCAACAACCAGGGATACGGAAGCAATGAAGAGCGCCGTGGCCCCAATCAGGACGATGGCTTTGTGGCGCAACGACCAGGCAATCACCTCAGAATATCCCATCGTAAAGCTCTTCAGTCCGCGTTCGAACGCCTGGATAAAACGCTCCAGCAGTCCCCCTTTGCGGAACCGTTCAAGTTTGGCAATCCGGGAGGCAAGCAATGGGGTGACAGTGAAGGATACAAACAGACTCATCAGGGTCGCGAACACCACCACCAGGGCAAACTGCCGGAGCATACCCGAGATCATACTGGTGATTACCGCGATCGGAAGGAATACTACCACGTCGACCATGGTGATGGAGAGGGCGGTATAGGAAATCTCGTTCCGCCCTTCCAGCGCTGCCTGCCTTCGGTCCTTTCCCATCTCCAGATGCCGGTAGATGTTCTCCAGTACCACGATCGAATCGTCTACCAGGATCCCGATAACCAGGGCGATGGCCACCATCGAGATGATGTTGAGTGAGAAATTGAATAGGTACATGGCTGTGAATACCGAGATCAACGAAGCCGGGATAGCCACCAGCACGATGAAGGAGTTCCGAAGGCTGTGCAGGAACACCAGCATCACCATCGCTACCAGCATGATGGCCAGCAGGAGGTCGCGCATCACATGGTTGGCCGAAGTGAGGGTAAATTCAGAGGAGTCGTTGGCTACGGAGAACTCGAGCCCTTCTGCAGCATAGATATCTTCCATTATCACCATTGTCTCCTTCACCTTGCGGGAGATCTCCACCTCGTTGCCGTCGGGCTGCTTGAAAATCAGCAATCCCACCGAATTGATGCCGTCGATGCGACTGATGCTAGTGGTCTCTTTCTTGGTATCCTCCACTTCGGCTACATCCTCCAGCTTTACCGGACTGCCTTCATGGGTGGTATAGATCACCAGGTTGCGGAGATCTTCCAGGGAGGAAAATTTTCCTGCCAACCGGATGATCACCTGCCGCGACGGATCCTTGATCTTGCCTGTAGGGAATTCCATATTGGCCATACGGATCGCTTCGGTCACCTGCAGGATGGAGAGGCGGTGGGCTTTCAGCTTCTCGTTGTCTATGTTGATGCGCACCTCCCGCTCCTCGCCTCCCAACATGTCGACCTGTGATATGCCATTGATCGTACTGACCATGGGCTTCACCTTGTTCTTTACCAGGTCATAGAGTTCTGTAGCCGGCAGGTTGGCGGTCACCCCAAGCCGGATGATCGGGATATCACTCATGCTGAAATTGGTGATGAGGGGTGTTCTGGCATCCCTGGGAAGAAGGTATTCGATGTTCCTGACCTTCATGGTGGCATTGTCCGTCGCCTTTTCCATGTCGGCCGAACTCTTGAAGATGATCACAACCACAGAGTTCCCTTCGTAGGAAGTGCTCTGGATGTTGTCGATGTCTTCCAGGCTGCTCACCGCATCCTCAATTTTTTTTGTTACCGAATTTTCCACTTCCGCCGGAGAGGCGCCCGGGTATGGGGTGACCACAACCAATACCGGTTGGGAGAAGTTAGGCAGCAGCTCGTAGTTGAGCTGGAAATAGCTGATTAGTCCCAGAAAAGTAAGTACTGCGAAGACCACAACGACCAACGTGGGCCGTTTGATAGAGAGTTGTGTAATGTTCATGGCAATAGCTATTTCGAATGATTAACCACAGTCACGACGGATCTGTTTTCCAGATTTATCTGCCCCGACACAACCACCTTTTCACCGGAGTTCATTCCGTGAAGAACCTCCACCAGGTTGTCGTCGGCCTGTCCCAGGCTGATCGTCCTCAGATAGGCTGTATCTCCCTGTATTACAAAGACTTTTGGTTCCTTGATACTGCCGGTGAGGGCATTTCGCGGGATGACCAGGGCACTGTGCCCATTGACTCCTTCAAAGAATGCCGTGCCGAACATCCCCGCCTTGAGGGTATGATCGCGACGATTCTCTACATCGATCTCTACCGGAAACCGTTTGGCGCCGTCGGCTTGTACCCCAACCGATATCACCCGCCCCTGGTAGGTAATTCCCGGGAAGAGCGTGGAGGTGATCGCCACCTTGCTTCCCCGATGGATATAGATGGCCTCCCCTTCCGACATGAAGGCAATGAACCGAAGCCGACTGATGTCGACGATATTGGTTACCGGCGATCCCGGCATCAGCACCGAGCCGATCTCAATCGAGCGACTGGTGATGGTCCCGTTGATCGGTGCCTTGATGGAGGCATAATCAAGCTGCTTTTTGAGGGATACCACATCGGTTTGTGCCTTGATCAAGCCCAGGCGGGCTTCCTCAACCTGTTGCGAGGAGATGGCGTCATTTTTCAGCAGGGCCTCGTATTTCGCTATATCCCGCTCTATCTTCTCCAGGTTGGCTTCCGCGAGGGTGAGCTGACTGCGAATCAGGTCATCGTCTAACAAAGCCAGCAGCTGCCCGGCCTGCACCTCATCCCCGGTTTCAAAGAGGATCTTTTCCACCTTCCCCTGTCCTTCGGAAAGGAGCAGCAACTCATGGACCGGCTGAAAACTTCCCTGGTAGGAGAAATCGCCGTTCAGCGGCTTCATCACGGCCTCTTCCACGAAGACCGGGATGCTTTTAATGGCTACATCCGGGTTGGCTTTTTCGTCAATCTGCTTTTTGTTGTACAGCAGGGTTACCGTGCAGGCTCCTACCAGTACCAGGATAATCGTTGAGATAATGATCAGTCGTTTCATTGCAGTTATTTTGTAGGTAACACGATTTTATTTTGTTTGACTCTTATTTTCACCGCAGATTCCACAGATTCCACAGATTTTTTTATATAACATTCACACTCTCATACCCTCTTACCCTCCTACCTACTTCACTACCTCCAACAGGGTTCCTTTTGCCTTCAGGTAGTCAATCTCGGCGATCTTCATCTGCACCAGGGCGTTGATGTGTCCCAGCTGCGCATCGCTGAGGGCGGTTTCGGCATTGAGCATATCGGTCAGCGGGATCATCCCTTTCTGGTACCGGTCCTGTGAGACGGCATAGACCCGTTCGGCCAGCTTTTCGTTTTCCCGCTGGCGTAATTCTGTCGTGATGCTATTATCCAGCTTCCGTGCGGCATCCTTGGCCTGGATGCTGAGGACCCTGCGGGTGTCGTTTTCGGTGATCTTCACCTGCTGAAGTTGCACTTTGGTCTGGCTGACCTTCGACCGTTTCTGTAATCCGTTGAATACCGGAACATTGAGCCGGAAACCGATCAGGCTGGTGTTGAACCAATCGGTCGGATTGCCGAAGAGGTAATAGGTGTTACTCTGGTTCAGGTAGTTGACGCTTCCGATAAAGGTGAGTGAGGGGTAATAGAAGGAGCGGTCGAGTTTCAGGTTGGTCTCCACGATCTCCTTCTGTTTTTCAATCATCCGGATGTCGATATGGTCGTTCAGGTTCCCTGAGGTATCCAAGGTGACCGTCCGCATGTCGAGCGTATCGGGAAAAGCGATCTCCTGCTCTTCCGGGATCCCCATGAAGTATTTCTGCATACTGAGCTGTTGTTGGTAGAGGGTTTCCAGGTTGTCGATAGAGCTTTGGAGGTTCAGCCGGTTTACGTTAATCCTGTCCACATCCACCCCGGTGATGAGTCCGAATTCATACTGGCTTTTCGCGATATTGTAAAGTGAATCCAGGTTGTCGAGATTAAACCGCAGGTTCTGGATCTGTTTCTTTGTGATTTGGGCCAGGTAAAACCCTTTTGCCACTTCGGCTACCAGATCGGTTTCGATCCGTTCACTCTCCAGGGTATTTTGTTCCAGCAGCCGTTTTGAGATCTTCAGCGCCACCAGGTAAGTTTGGTTGTAGATGATCTGGCTGGCGTCGAGGGATCCCGATAAGTTAAAACTGGTCCCAAACTGGACAGGGATCAGTTCGCCGGGTTGTCCGAAAAATTCACCGGGGATCAACTGGGTAGGGAGGGCAAGGTAGTCGTCGAACGCTCCGTTGAAGTTGATGTTGGGCAATCCCTGTCCGATAGTTTCGCGGTACTGGTATCTCAGCCGTTGTTGTTCCAGGGCTGAGATCTGCAACCTTACGCTGTTTTGCACCGCCAGGTTCAGGCACTCCTCCATGGAAATAACCTGGGGAGGGGGCGCCTGGGAGAAGCTGAAGGAGGGCAGCAGGCTAGTTGCCAGAAGGAAAAGGATTTTGGTGAATTTCATTTTGTTGGTCATTATCATTCGTAAATCTTTTTTGCCCCAAACCCCCTAAAGGGGATTTACGGGTTGGGACGCAAAACTATTTCAGTCCATTGAATACTAAAAATAAAATCCGGTGAATGACGGAAAAGGGGCGATGAAACTGGAAAAGGGAAGGATAGATCATTCCGGGCTTTCGTTCCCGGCAAATATCCAGAACATGACTAACAGTTTCATGCTCCTTCAAGGCATGGATGACCTGCTCTCCGCAAATAGTGTCTTTTTCAAACTACAAGTTTAAAATTGGACTTTTATGCCTATTTTTATCCTGTAGGATCGTTAGGGATATTTATGATACTTACATTGGAATAAAGATAGAAAACAAAATTTAACACGTCAAAAAATGAAGTTGGATATTTTATTTGAATATGAACCAGTTCTATTAGCCCTTTTTGCAACCTTGTTCACATGGGGTGTTACGGCTTTAGGTTCATCTATGGTTTTTTTCTTTAAAACAATCAATAAAAAGGTTTTAAATTCAATGCTTGGCTTTGCTGCAGGAGTAATGATTGCTGCTAGTTTTTGGTCGCTTCTTAAACCTGCAATTGAAATGGCTGAGGATAGTGGGTCTGTTCCGTGGGTTCCTGCCTTGGTTGGATTTTTAGCTGGTGGCGCTTTTTTATTGCTCATTGATAAGATTTTACCTCACCTGCATATGGGGCTGTCAACTGATAAAGCCGAAGGTATTAAGACTTCGTGGCAACGAAGCGTGCTTCTTGTTCTTGCAATAACGCTGCACAATATCCCTGAAGGTCTTGCGGTAGGTGTCGCTTTTGGTGCACTGGCAAACAATCCTGATATGGGTATGCTTGCAGGAGCAGTTGCCTTAGCCATCGGGATTGGTTTGCAAAATTTTCCAGAGGGCGCTGCAGTATCAATCCCATTAAGACGTGAAGGTTTCTCACGGTTAAAAGCTTTTAACTATGGCCAGTTATCGGGTATCGTTGAACCAATTGCGGGCGTAATTGGCGCATACCTGGTATTAGCAATAACCCCGTTGCTTCCTTATGCTTTATCATTTGCTGCAGGGGCAATGATTTTTGTGGTGATTGAAGAATTAATACCAGAATCGCAAACGGGGAATGAATCAGATTTATCAACCATAGGAGCCATGTTAGGTTTTGCCACTATGATGCTACTTGATGTTTCTCTTGGATAAAACGTTGAATAAAACATTGGGGTTTAAGGATCAAGGACATTGAGAGTAAAAGGATGCAGGTTTTTATACGACAATCAAAGGTCGTAAGGACCGTTACGGTTCACAGATTACGTCATTGTTTTGGGACACATTTATTAGAGAACGGGACAGATTTGCGGTACATCCAGGCGCTGCTGGGTCATGAGAGCAGTAAGACCACAGAGATTTATACTCATATCACCACCAAAGGATTCAAGCAGTTAGTGCATCCAATGGGCAAATTGGAAACATCGATTAGATTTATATTATTTTGATATGTCAAAAGAACACATTACATTTGTTTCAAGAAGATGAGTATGGGTTCTGATATGAATGATTTAGTCGCATCAGCACAAAATGATGGCAGCAAACCATCCCACTGGATCTATCTCTCAAATTTCAGAGATAAAGTCATCAGAAGGCATACAAAGAAATTGAACTAAGGCCCAAGTATCATCAATTATAAAGCTACCGACAAGTTAGCAGAAAGCCGGAATTATGTATATTTATATGGTCGTTCTTTATATATAGTGAGAAATTGAAAGGGAGGTGGGATCAAATAACTTTAAAGATCACGCTCCTAAACTTTCCGAGCGCTGTTGAGGCAATTTGTTGGATAAGGAGAAGATTGAGTATGCTGCTTAATGATTTACCAGTTTGATGAGAAACCCTTTGGCCGTGCTTGACTTTTAGAACAAATAGAGAAATGAATGTTATTCAAGAACAAATTGCCAGAAACAGAACCGTGCTACTAAACAAAAAATCACCGGCCTCCTGCTAACAGGCACCTAAAGCCAATGCGGGGCATTGGCGGGATCGCTGGTACGATCCCAGATAAAACCGCACTGGCCTTAGCTGCAGAACGTTAGCGGCAAGCGACCAGAAAGTGTAGCCAAATTAATTTGAGTAACGTCATATGAGCAAAAAGGGAAATATGAAAAAACAATCATTATTATTACTAATTATATTAATCGTTCCAATCTTTTCTAGCTTAACTATTGTTGGAGAAAAATGGATAAGTGAAAAACAAAATGGGTACACGATTTTTTACGATTCCAAGGACAAAAAAGATATACTTGAATATAAAGTCTATTTTGAAAATGGGAAAAAGTCAGTAACAGACTTTTTAAAAAACTCCTATAGCAGTGAATTTAATATTTATATTCATCCAACTCGTGCTTCATTAGATAGCTCTTGGCAAAAAGACTGGAATATGCCTGAATTTAAATCACAATGCTGGATGGTTGCAAGTGGTATTGCTGACAAACTTGATATAATCTCACCAAAAAAGTGGGACAGCTTAGCTTGTGAACACACCTATTCAAACACAATTAAAACTCAAAATCTAATCACACACGAACTAATCCACGTTTTTCATGGACAACAAAATAAAAGCCCTGATTTTAGTGATGTTGATAGAATTGATTGGTTTGTGGAGGGTTTGGCTACCTACGCATCTGGTCAATGTGATTCGATTAGAATCTTAGAAGTAAAAAAAGCGTTATTAGATAATAAAATTCCAGAAAGCTTAAATGAGTTTTGGACTGGAAATTTAAAATACGGACTTTCCGGAACGGTTGTTATGTATCTTGATAATAAATACGGGAGAGAAAAACTAACAAGTTTATTAAAATATAATACTATTAAAGAATTGCTTAATTCGTTAGATACAACAGAATCAGAAATAATGAATGGATGGAAAAAATACATGAAAGAACTTTAACGCCAGCCGCTAACAGCAAGCCATAAACAATGCTTTTCGCTACGCTCAGGCACATGTTCATGCTTACGCCCGTTGGCAGCAACTTAATTTATAAGAACAAGAGAGAGTGAAACAGTTTTTAACAATCTATGTTTTGTTGATTTTGCTTTTTAGCACTCAAATTATAAATGGTCAACCAAAAACCGTAATTATTGGATTTGAAGGTGGCCCAAGTTTATCTCTAATATTGGCCAGTAGTGGTGTTTACAAAGATTCTGAACCTTTGATTGGTGGCACCGCAGGACTCAATGTTCAATATAATTTTACAAAACTATTGTCTCTGAAGACAGGTGTCATTTATGAAAGAAAAGGCACTCAATTACCGAGCAAATCTGATCAGCTACCGCCAGATGGTTTGATGTCGATTAATTTTGATTATTTGAGTATTCCAATCCTTCTTAAACTATCATTTGGTCAAAATATTCAATTCTTCATAAACACTGGTCCGAATTTCTCATATTTATTCAGTCAATCAATTTTTTATAAGCCAAAAGGGGAAAAGTCTTATAAGGTGGCTAACGAAAGAGTAAGCTATAAACCGTTTGATATTGGAGTAATTCTTGGAGTGGGAATATCAATTCCAATCCGAAATAGGTTCAAAATATCCCTTGAAATAAAAGACAATCTTGGATTAATGAACGTACAGAAAGATAATATTGAGATTCCGATTCTTAGTTTTCCTAATGAAAGTCACAACGGTAATCTCAATACTACATCATTTATAGTTGGTTTTTGCTACAGATTATAACGAAACCATTAAGAAACAATTAAGATGCTGCCAACAAGCCAGCAGCCGAAGCCAGGCGGGGCAAGTGATCCAAGGCTGGCATAAGAAAAGGAAATGAAGAAAAAACGAATACAAATATCGACCCAAGTAACGCCCGCCCAGCGGCTGCTGGCATTCCAAGGTAAAAAACAACACTTTTTCATCTTTTTTTCACGCAGCATGTTTTGCTAGCACCACATAGGGAGTTCCCCTGCTCACTGTGGCAAATATCCTTGCTAG
>Ga0268276_1000226_pt1 | contig 68687 bp, 64 predicted proteins | sample saktaG_4_FD_190145 | JGI IMG/M metagenome (GOLD analysis project Ga0268276, IMG submission 190145) | Saline water microbial communities from Sakinaw Lake, British Columbia, Canada - sak_2010_1_5_45m | ecosystem: Environmental > Aquatic > Non-marine Saline and Alkaline > Saline ... | reverse complement strand
TCTCCGGGATATGGCCTATAAGGAGTATATCAGTCCCAAGCAGTACAATGAATATTTAGAATACGAGTATTTTAGATAATTGTTGTTAGATATGAGTAATGAGATTTGAGGTGTGAGAAAACGGATTTCAAATTCTAATTCTCTTCAATCCTTACGGCTGCGATTCCGTGCTTACCATCCATCTTGATCAAAAACGGGTTTTTACATTTCACATGAACAAGGTAGTCAGTCCGTTCAACGACGGGCTGCTGTCTCAACCATTCCCAGTTAATGAAATCACGGTTGGAATTGTAGGGAATTGTGAAATAACCAATTTGCATGGCGATTATATTATGGAAAAAATGGGTTCCCTGAGACGGATCGACGGTGAACCCTTCGATGCCCATTTCTACAATGACTTTGGCGTTACTGATATTCACATACCTGACCGGTACTCCTAAAAACCGGTCCTGCGATCCCCAGCGCCCCTGGCCAATGAGCAGATATTCCCGGTTTGCCTGTTTCATCTTTAGATTCAGCAGTTCAATTTCGTCCCGGATGTCGATTGTCTTCAGTTTGTCGAATATTTCGGGATCGATATAGACAATATCCTGAATGCCGGAAATGATGCCATTCCCCATACTTTTTTCGGTGTAAATCAACAGACATTCCGGATTGAACTGTTCGTTTGACAGATCGATATCTTCGGTACTGACCGCCAGTGGCCGGATTTGAAGAATATGAAATGTCGGAAAGATTGATTTTTGCCGGTTTCTTGACAGGTTGACCGCGAATTCGATTTCCACCGGCATTCCAAAAGCTTTTTCACCGATGTCGAGAAGATCGGCAATAATTTCAGAAAGCGGAAAGAAATTGAACTTAATGATATTTTCGAAAGTAATTGCGCGTGGACCGGCATTTGTCAGTCTGGATATGAACCGTGAGTTTTCATTATCCCAGACCGAAGCGGCATGTTTCAGTGCTCCGTCTTTTTCAGCCACTGCAATATCGATTTTATCTATGGTGGCCTCTTCACCAAGAATCAGGTTGAAATCCTGATGGGTCATATTGATGCCGTACAACTCTTTTTGGGAATCGTTCAGAAGACTTTTCGGTTGTAAAAATTCAACTTTAGGATATTTCGGACAAAATCTGAAATGCTTACCACCCTCAATAACCGATTTTCCGAGACCGACAACAATCGAAGCGATACCGTCTTCATTTGTCAAATTGGCCAAAGGATAAAAATTATGAGACTGGGCAATCCCCGATATATGAGGGTAGTAATAATTACCAAACTGCGAGCCTACAACCTGCTGAATGATGACTGCCATTTTTTCTTCTTCAATCTGATGATTGAGGTTTTCAATATAAGTCCGGGAACTTTTAATGAATACTGACGCAAAGACGAGTTTTATGGCCTCTGACAGTTGATTTAAGCGTACATCGATATCGGGATGTCTATTCGGCAGCATATAGGTCCGGTAAATGCCGGCAAAGGGTTGTGAAAAGGAATCTTCTAGCAGGCCGGATGAGCGTACGGCCAGGGGATAGACGATATGCTCCAGCATTATTGTCAGATGATCAATTAGCTCTTTTGATAATTTTCCATCGCAGAAAATTTCATCGATTTCCCGATCGCTGAGTTTGTCGTTTATGCGCTCGTTAATTCTGTTACGGCGGATAAAGTCGTCAAACTCATTGGTACCGATAATCTGAGTGCTGGGCAGGGAAATATGAACATTGGGGAAACACTCACCAAATTCCATACTGATCAGTAATGAATTGAGAAATGCAAGACCTCGCCCTTTACCGCCTAGAGAGCCTTCTGTTAAACGGATAATTTCATCGGGTTCATACAAACTGGAAGGGTGAAAATTGACGATTTTTCCCTTGGTACGGTTTTTACGAATTTCGTGGAGTGTGTTTTCAAGGTGTTTACGCATATCGGCAGTTGACTTGAAATCCTGAATAGTGAGTAAGCGAATTCGCCGGGCTATCTGGGTTTCACCCCGGGCCATGAGCCAGGCTGAAAAGTGGTTACGACGGCTGTGATAAAGTATTGAATCGTCGGGAATGTCTTTAAGTTTTTCCTCAAAATCAACCAGGGTACTGGCGCGATTGATTTCATTGCCATCCTTGTCATAAAACACAAAGTCACCAAATCCGATATTTTTTAACATAAACTGCCGCAAATCACGGAGCAGGTGCTTTGAGTATTTATCAAGAAACGTAGCATTTATTTCTTCCGCTTTTTGGCGATTACCGGAATCCGATGACATCAGGATACTGGGTATATCGTAGATGTTTTCTTTGACCTTGGAGATCAGTTTAATACCGGCATCCGGATCCAACTCATTATTCCGCTCGTAGCTGATATCGGAAATGACGGCAATAATGTATTCCGTGTACTTTTCGTAAATCTCCATGGCTTTTTCGTAATTATGGGCCAGGATCACTTTGGGTCGGACGCGCATACGGAGACGTTTGTTGATGTCATTCAACTCTTCCCGAATCAGAAGCTGTGTCTGTTTGACGATTTCTTCATAGAGGAGCGGAAGAAAAGCGGAATAGTAGGGGATTGAATCTTCCACCAGCAGAATGACCCGGACCAGTCCGTGTTTTGTGTCGTATTCCAGGTTGCGCATATCTTCAACGGACTTCACCATGGCGAGGAAGATTTTGGCATCGCCTTTCCAGAGAAAGATATTATCGAAATATTGCAGCATACTGGAATAATTCTTTAACAAGCTCAGATCCGACTGCATGTTTAACAATAGAAGGATGGGTAATTTAGGGTCGAATTCTTTGATATTTTTGGCAAGTTCGAAAGCGGTGGTTTTGCCAATATGCAGCATGGAGATGACCAGGTCGAATTTCTTCGTCTCCAGTAAACGGAGCGCCTCTTCGCCGGTGGGAACGCTGGTAATGATTGGTGCCGTGCTCAGGTTGAGTTGCCGGTATTCACCGTAAATCTGCTCGGACAGCCGGCCGTCCTGTTCGAAGATGAAGGCATCATAGAAAGTGGAGATCAGCAGGATTTCTTTTACTTTATTACCCATCAGGTAATGAAAACTGTCCTCGCCATATTTGAATTTGTTGTAGTAGTAAATCAGGTCATTGGTTTCCATTCCGGCTCCGTTTTCTCCGGGATAAATTTAGAGGAATATTCGGTAAATGGAAACAGTGCAAGTGAGAGATGTGAGAATTTAGATATTGGATTTGAGATTCGAGAATTTTGATTTTATGAATTGTGTCGTCAGGACACAGGTAATATTTTGAATAGATAGTAAATGGAAATAATGAAGATTATTTTGAAATATGTTGTTGATCAAGTATTGATTAAAGATAAAGGTAATTGAATGAATACATAGTGAGATTATTGCCCTGTTCAAACAATTGCTGTCAGACAATCCACTGCGGATATGGTTATATCCTGCGAAATTGATGACTGTGGAACATCCTGAAAGGCCAGGACATAGGCGCCAAAGATCAGGCTGATGCAGAAGCAGGCAATTCCCAGTAATCGTTTAATGTGTTTCATTTTATTCATCTCCATCCTCATTGTTTTAAGTAACTAAATCTATGATTACAAATGAATGGAAAATGTTGTCATATCAGTGTGATAAACGTCACGAAGGTTTTAAAAAGTACTAATCCAGCAGCGAATCGTTTAGAATATCGTCGGTTTTAATGAAAATGGCGCCGGTAGTCTGCATCTTTTCCAGGGCTTTTTGACCATTCTCATGATTGACGGCTTTGATTGCGTCTTCAACCAGGTAAACGGTTTTATCCAGATTTCGAAAGCCCATGACCGCTGCCAGAACACAGTAATCCGTCGCTACGCCAAAAACAACAATCGGATCGTAATCAGCCGATATGATTTCCAAATTGGGATTATCGAACATGTTATAGGTCTGTTTCAGGAAATAGATTTCATCGGGATGCTGCAGAATTTGTAATATCTCATTGTCAGAATAGTGATTGTTTTCAATCCAAACAGGATCCATCGGTGCCGTCTCATCGATTTTTTGGTGTCCGGCGGAACCCAGCATGCAATGATTTGGAAACGGACCGTGGTTTTGAATCAATTCCGGATCTTGTTCACCATGGGCATCGACACTGCCCCAGACTGGAATTCCGTTAATTCGGGCATATCGAAGGAGCTGCTTAAAATGCGGCTTCAATGTCTCTGCTTCCGGTACGTAGAGTGCTCCGTTTTTTTCGATAAAATCAATCTGGGTGTCAACATCAAAAAACAAAATCTTTTTATGCGTATCCATAAAATTACTCTTTAATTAGTTAAAGAAGACTAAAGATTTAGTGATTAATTGGATAAAAGGTTCCCAGTATATAACCATTAAGATTGTGAAAAATGCCAGAAATGCAGGGACAGGTAAAATTTTAATCCCAGGATGAACGGTTTTAATCCGATGAAGACTGATAATCTCGACTGTGTAAAAGTATATGATCGGAAGGATGCTGATAATTATTAATACAATGAGCCAGAGTGAGACACCGCCGTTATATAATGCTCTAAGGAGTAAAAATCTGCCGGTAAATCCGGGAGTGCCGGGCATTCCGATTAATCCAAGATAGAAAACCGTTTTTATTAATTTAGACTGTGTGGAAATCTTGTCACTTTTTTGAAGAAGGATGATTCCGGCAAGGATAATCGTTGTCGAAATGATCAAATAAATCGAGACAGTCAGTGCTTCTTTGGTGAAAACCGCCAGACCTGAAATGATCAATCCGTAATGGATTATCAGTGAAATAACAAAAAGATCGTTGATCGTTTTTTTCTTGAAGTAGTAGAAGTTTGCGCCTGCGATAAGGCAAATCGATAATCCGATGACAAAAACCATGTATTCACCTGGAACCGCCCCATAATTGCGAATCATCGGAAAGATGCCGTTCAGTATTCGGATTAATGAGCCAAAGAGAGCGATAAAAGGAAGGAAATAGGATGAACCGTAATACTTAACATGGTAGGTTTGGTGATGATCTTCATGCAGGGTTCTGAAGGGCAGGATAATTCCAAAAAGGCCGAGTCCTAAAATTAGGAAAAGGGTCAGGAAACAGAAATTAAACGGGGATTCCAAAAGTGCCGCAGCCGGTAACTGTGCAGTATGAAAGTAAAGCGATCCGGTAAAGCCGTAGACAATCGAGAACCCGAAAAAGAGTAGTCCGAATAACAGTATCTGGATTGTCAGATCGACAGTAATCTGGCTATTGTCTGTATTTAGATGTGAAAATCGATTCATTATGATAGAATTGCCAATATAAATCAACCCTATACATAAAAGGAGCCCGATCGTTGAATTGGCTTCAAGCAGCAGAATAGATGCGGTCAGGATTATTAATTTTTGAAGAAGATCGTTTGTATAACCGGAAGACCAATATTTCCACAATTCCGGTAGTTCGAATATCAGGAAAACACACAAAAGTATAATGCTGAACATGTTCGAGAATGGGTCATGGACAAAGGAGTTGTAAAACAGGCCGCAAGGATGGTCAAACCAACGAATTAGGTTGAGTGCAACAAAAGTAACTACACTGACAATCAGCAGAATCTGCCGGATCTTTATCAGATGTCTTTGTTTGATCTCGGATGAGAAAAACAGGCAGAACACATTCAGGAGCAGAATGAATTCAGGAATAAAATAATGGAGACTAAGGAAATTATTCATATTCTCCGAATTAGATAACGGTTATATATTCAATTAAACTATACACGCTCCGGTCTATCATCTGCAGGACGGTTTCGGGGAAAATACCGAGCAGTAAAAGCGCAATTAAGATTACCGCTACAATGATCACTTCATTACTCATTTCACTTAAGTCTGTCGTAAAATCAAATTCATTTGTAACCTGAATTGAGCTTCGGATAATTTTAAAAAATTGTACTCCAACCAGAATCAGACCCAGCAATGCAATCACCGAGAAAATTCTAGTTGAAAGCATATGAAACGCGCCCGAGAGACAGAGGAACTGCCCGATAAAATTCAGAAATCCCGGCAGACCGATACCAGCCAGCAGAACCATCAGCATCATGAACATGACCGCCCAGCGGTTGCTGCCGGAAGCCGGTGTTCTATCTTGAGCTGTCCTCCGAATCTTCGGTAATAGCACCATAATCACGATAAGCAGCCCGGCAGATATGGATTGAATAACGGCGCCGTTTAATCCTGTCAAAGCTGCATCAAGATTTTGATGCTTGATGGATAAAAGCGCCGATAAACCCAGATAGATAAAGGCATTCAGAAAACCGGTAAAATAGATGACGATTTTCCGGTATTGCGGGAAACTGAATACACAAAAGGCAAAGTATAGAATGCTCACCAAACCCAGAATACCAAAAATCAGGGCAAACTGTATGGAACTTTGTGGAAACAGGGGAATGACAATGTGGAGTATTCCGAAGATGCTGATTTTAGAGAAAAGCGCTAATAGCAAAATCGATACCGATGCAATTGAATTCCCGGCGGCAGGCACAAGCCAGGTATGGAACGGAACAACCGGAGCAATTAACAGGAATCCGATCAGGAAAATAAAAAAGCCTCCGGTCTGAATATTCATCAAAGCCTCCGGATTTCGGGCGAGCGCGTTGAGATTAAAACCGGACAGTGGGCTTTGATTATTAATTACTAGTATACCAATCGTGATCAGACAGAATGAAATCAGGGCGTAAATGCCGAAATACCCGTTATTGATATTTTCTGATTTCGAGGTAAAAAGTGTGATCAGCAGGAACATCGAAAACAGCGAAATTCCGTAGAACATTAGAAACAGAAAAAGATCAAATGCGATAAATAACCCGGTAATCCCCGAGTTCAGCAGCATCATTAGAACAAAAAAGGACTTCTGCCGGTTTCCCAATTGCCAGCTGATGAATACGGTTGAAAAGAAAATTACGGTTGAAAGTATCAGGAAGAGCAGGTTGATGCCGTTTAATCCAATAACGAAATCGATGTTTAACAGGTTAATCCAGCTGAAATGCTCGACAAACTGGAGATATCCCGCGGATTTATCAAAATTGGTGATCAACTGAATTACTATCCAAAGCTGTAAACCGGTGACGACGGCGGATATTGTTTTCAGAACGGATGATTTCTCTTCTTTGATCAGGATCAGGATAAACGTACCCAAAACAGGCAGACCGAGAATGGTTAAAAGCAGGTGATTACCCATTTATATTACCTTTCATTCAATTGTTAAATAATGCTTAACGCAAAGATGATGATCATAATAATAACTAACAGGAATGGAATTAACAGATCATGTTTTTCCCATGATACTAAAATGCTATCTGAAATGCGATTCAAGACAGTTGTCGATGGTTTTCGGCTGGTAATCTTTTGATTCAATGATGCAAAACCGGCCGCTATTGAATTTAAAAATTCTGAGCTTGTCATTAATAATTTTTGGATCACGGTTTCTTCAATAGAAATAAACGCAGCTGATAACTTGGAAAATATTGCGGAAACGGACTTTATGAAATTTGCGAACAAAGTATTCGAAAAAGAATATAGTTGCTTTACAGGTTTGAAAACCGAATGGATTGAAGAGATTTTAATAAGCTGAAAATGATAGGTTAACAATGCCAGGAAAAAACCGACAAGTGGTATTCCGACTGTTATACCCAGTGCCGTATATAATTGAATGTCGATGACATTGGAAAAAATTGCTGAGCCGCCCATTATCCGGTAAATCCAATTGTCTGAAGTTATCGGATTAAAACGGGGCAAGGTAAAGACCGGATAAAGGTTTAAGAGAATCAATATTCCAAACAGAACTCCACCGTAAAGCTGTAGTGTTGAACCGGAAGTATTTTGGGTTTTCCAGCGGGAAAGGTTGTTGAAAAAATATCTGAATGATGCATACGATATCAGTAACAGACAAAAGCATGTGAAAACGAGAACCACCCAAAACAACGGATTGTCCAATGCGAAATTCAAATACTGTTGAATCAGCGCATGCCGAGGAATAAAGCCCGAACCTGGCAGCAAGCCGCTAATGCCAAAGGCCGCAAATATAAATATCCATACGCTGCCGGATTTATACAGGGAATTCCTGGAGTCCGTTGCCAACTGAAATTGTAGAATCGCATTCTGACTGAAGATTAACAGTAAGTTGGCGAAGGTGAAACTGACGATAAACAACAGGGCGTTTATGCTTGCCTGACTGCCGATGATGATTAAAAATATTCCGGTCTGAGCGAGCAGCAGTGATTTATATGCAGGTTCCGAACTATTTTTGAACATCGATGAAAACGCAGAAAACAATGCGATAATGATCCCGATAATCAAAATAAATGTCAGACACGAGCTGCAAAGTATATTCATGAATCTGAGCAGCAGAATCATGATAATTGAAATTGCACTGATACTGAAAACGCTTTGATCAGTAAATGATTTTGTACTGTTGGTCTGTTCTGAAAACGGAATTTGGATTAGTTTTATAATAATTGGCAGTACAATCAGAAATCCAACAACGCTAAATGGAAGACCATGAATGTTGCCATTGACTATTGAAGCGATCTCGGAAATTGACACAGTATGAAAGAGAGTGTAAGCATATAAAACTGCAATCAGATAAATTGAATCCGCAATTAAAAACCAGATCAGACTATTTGTTGAAGTTTTTCCGCTGTTTATTAAAAGATTTCTATAGATGACAATTCCGCTGATCAGAACCATTCCGCAAAACAGAATCAGGAGACTGTCAACCATCAGAACCAACAACCCGGCAATTATCAATGTATAAATACAGTTGATCTGGTGTCTGACCCAATTATCCAGCGGTCCGGGCTGACTATTACTGCCTTGACGGGCATAAAGGCTGATAATTTGAACGAGAAACAACGTCGTCAACATTACCCCGAATATCACTGTCGGATTGCTGACGTAAAATGTTATGTTCAGGTTTGTTGAGCCTAACCGCAACCAATCGCAAGTTATGCTGTTACTGAAGTTTGGATTTCCCGATATAATCTGTGAGATGAGCAAGCCGTACGAGAGTACCGTAAAAAGAAATACAGGCCAGGTGTGCAAGCGACGGTATTTGATGCTGAAATCCGGTGCCAGATTATTAATCATCAGTGAAGAAAATAGGATGCAGAATATTAGTGCCAGGATAAATGTCATGGTTTCTCCGATACATCAGTGGTTTTTCCGTTTCCGGATTTACTATAAATGATAACCGATGTTAAAAAAATGAATAAAAATATGATTAAAATGACAGACGCATAAAGAAGAATCTGCCTGGTATGTCCGAATCTGTTTCCAAGGCTGAAGTAGGCGATGCATGCACCAGCAATGATATGGAAAACGGATTGTAATTTCAATGTCAAAGAACGGTTGATAATACAACCCAGTATTCCAATGGAAACCAGTCCGAATGCTCCAACCATATACAGAAGAAAATTACTCATCTGTTTTAAAGACTCCTCTCAATAAAATATATATCTGGATTGAAAACAGAGCCAGTAAAATAATATATATCCATATAAGATTGAAAAATTCTGCTGGTATCATAGAGTCAGGGAATTCAAGGGATCCGGATTGTCTGGCGGCATCTGTAAAAACTATCAATGATGTGATGACATAAAGTGCAATGGTGCCCAATGAAATCACATGTTTAAATCGAAGTTTTGGGCGGGTGCTTCTTTCAGGTTCGGCATCTGGAGAAAGCAACAGTAGAGCAAATATAATCAGAAATCCTGCAATCAGATAAAGATGCGCAAATACCGGCCCGGCAATTTTCCAGAAAAGGATATACAATAGCAACAGATTAACGGGGAACAGTATTGATTTTATCAGTTTATTTTGAGTAAATACCCAAATAGCGGCTGTACCTAAGATTAAAAGAATCAAGATTGTGAGTGATACGGACAAATGAACAGCCTTTCGTTACTTCTTAGTTATGCAAAAAAATTAATCCCAACACCAGTGATATTATCTGAATCGGAAAAATGAAGGTATATGTTAGCTGAAGAATCTGTTCTTCAATTAAATGCGGGATTGAGCGGTATACGAACCTGATCAAAATCAAGAAATTACAGATTTTCATTAACAACCATGCAATTGCTGTGATATTGCTTATCAAAGAACTCCCATCGTAAAATGGGGATGAATAGGCGCCCCAAAACAGGAAAATATAATAAAAAGTAATTAGCACAAGAAAACTGAATTTCCAAAACTCAACGACCCTGTAGCTGAACGTGCCTGCTGTTTTTAAGGTATGGTAGGGAATCTTAAATGGAACAGGCTGTTCGGTCTGATTAAGCAACTGAGCCAGTAATACAGTGTATACAAAAAAGAGTATTGCATTTAGAAACAATAATGGATTGCGCAAGATATTCCACGTGGGCAGTGTAAATAAAAAACGGTCTTGCTGAATTTTAACAATCGAACTTATTCTGAACGAGTACAGTGAGCCGCTAACTGATAAACTCGCGACGATAATTACTATTAATACAGTGAATATTAATCGACTGTTCCGGAGAACAACGGCAGTCGTATTTTTATCGGAGTAATTCACACCAGTTGCATAAACTATCAGGTTCAACAGTAGGCATAGGATGACAATCATGCAACTGTAATCCAACTGGACACCGGAATATTGTTGGCTGATTGGGAACAGGATTAGTAAGCAAATATTGACCAAAGACATTAAAATATAGAGGAGATTAAAGGATAAATACTCCCTGCCGATAGTGAACTTTATCAAGTTTCTTCGGCGATTGAGGAAATGATTCAATAAGGATTTAACAGGGGAGAGTAATTTTGCTACAAGATGTCGATCTGATTTCGCAGGAGTAAAATTATTGGCGGTTACGGCCGAAATAATCTGAAAGGATAAAAATAATAAAATGAACAACGAAATGGCATGTGATAACAGAATTTGGTAATTAGGATCCGGGATTGTTAAAAATCCGGTATTTATCGTGCTGTGTAATGTTAAGATCAACATACTATTCATTAGTGAATGAGATATTTAACAGGATTGAGATTGAGACTGCTTAATACAATTTTTGCCGATGAAATTCTCTCGCCAACGAGGATTGAATCCAGGTTTTTAATCACATTTATTACAGGGTATTGATGTTTGCCGGTGATATAATGATTATTTTGACTCTTGCTGATATGGCTGATAATCTGGCCCTCTGCATGGTTAAAATTAACCATAAAATCAGAATCCCGGCCTGGTAAAAACGGCTGAATCATCAGATTAATGTCTGTTTTTATGATGACGCCGGTTAGCTGAAGGATTAATCTAAGGGATTGTTCAATTTCCATAAACCGGATCCAGGAACGGTTCCAGGAATCGCCAATTGTTCCTTTGCGAAAATCGGTTTTTATCGGTTCCAGATGTACACTTTTTGGAAGCAGATTATTCGTAATAAGACGGTATTCCGCTTGTGGGAGGGATGCGTAATAATTAGGTCCGGACAGCGAACAGGTTTTTGCATGTTTCTGACTGATAATACCAATATCTTCAAGCAGATTGGACAATAGTGTTTTTTGAACCAATTGTCTTTCATAATAACCCAGGTTTTTTTGAATTACATGAATTGAATCTGTCAGGGTTTCAATAAAACCTGTCGGCAGGTCCGTCGCAATTCCACCGATAACAAAGTATTTATTCAGAGATTGCACTTTATCGATAATTAACAGAAGTGCGCGTATAATAGCACTGTTCGCGACTGATTTCTCTAAGAGTTTCGGAAACTGAATTGCACAAGCAAGTGTACTAAAATAATTAAAGTGATTAAGTAAACGATGCATTTCCATGAGAAGTAAACGGACTAAACGGGCATAATCCGGCACCTTGCAATGATAATGAGTTTCAATCGCCATGATTTGGGCCAATTGCAAATCAAGTGTATCCGGAGATTTGTAAATATCCGGATAGGGAATCATTGGCTGTTCGGGATTACAATCGGTAATTATTTGAATTTCCCTGATTTGACCCGAAAATGGATGCCTGATCCCGGTAATTTTATTGCCGGAATAATCAATATTAAACAATAGTAAGGTTTCCTGATCGCTGAGATAATAGTGTAAATTTATCGGGGAATTACTGCTCAAATGACTACCGTTTGCATTTATTTTGATTGTTTTGAAATTTGATTCTGCATGGTTGTATTTTTATAATACAATTTGAAGTAAACAATTGAATTAATAATAAGATATACAAGCAAAGGAATAATTAATAATCTGCGTTCATCATTTAAATAATATACTGAAAAGAACAGGATGGCTACCGTAATCAGACAAAATAATTGAAACAGAACCCAAAACAAATGATAACGGTTAGATTGATGAACTGTTGGTGGCTGCGTAAGGTCCTTCTCTCGATTTACAGTAATAGTTGGCATTGCCTCACATTTTCGAATAGAAAAATTTAACAGCAATATCAAGGAATGTCAAGCATAGTCGGGAACATTATACTGTAGTTGTGTTTTTATTTTAATGCAATTAAGTTATCAGTCAAATAATGAAGGAAGTTTTAAATGAAATTAACCGATGATGCACGAAGTTCTCTCAGTGTTCAGGACTATTCCCCGAAACCGGCAATCGATGGTGTGAAAATCATAAATCTCCGACGCTTTAATGACGAAGGCGGATCGCTGACAGAGATCGGACGTCTGACTGCCGGAATATTAGACGCCGAGGAATCATTCTCAGTCGCCCAGATTAATTACAGTGAGATGGATGCCGGTGTTATAAAAGCCTTTCATATTCACGAAAAACAATCGGATATCTGGTATGTGCCGCCGACGGATAAAATGATTCTGGTGTTGGCTGATCAACGAATTGATTCGAAAACTTCCGGAATTATAATAAAACTTGTGTTAGGGGATTGTAAATCTCAGTTGGTAGTAATTCCACCAGGTATTGCGCACGGATGTAAAAATCCCTCTTCACAGCGTTCACGGATCATTTATTTTGTCAGCCAGAAGTTTTCGTCCGACGTTTCAGAGTGCGATGAGAAGCGCCTGCCCTGGGATTTTTTTGGAACTGAAATCTGGGAAACTCCCAAAGAATAGATATTTTCCTATTTGCTGCGCTTGAGTCCGTACTTCGATAACTTCCTGTAAAAATTCTTACGATCGATGCCAAATATATCAGCCGCTTTTGATTTATTGTATTCTGCCAGTTCAAGAGCCTTGTTTAGATATTGACGTTCAACATTTTCAATTAAAATATTCATGTCATCTCTTAACGGTAAGCCTTTTTGATAATTTATCAAGATATTACTGACATCATTTGAACCATTTGCAGTAAGTCCACGATAGATAATATCCTTTGGGAAAATCTGTTTTTTAGCCATAAGTACAGCCGTACTTATAACATGCTGCAATTCACGGACATTGCCAGGCCAGTGATGAGACAGCAACTTGTCAATAACATCAGCGCTTAATTCATCGGGTATCTGTTTGTTAAGATTCAGATTACATCGCTGTATGAATCGTTTTGCCAGGTGGATAATATCACTCTGTCTGTCTGTCAGTGCGGGTACTTTGATCGAGAATTCGGCGATACGGTAATATAAATCCCTTCGGAATTTTCCTGCGGCAACCAATTTTTCAAGATTCTCCAGAGTCGCCACAATCAGGCGAAAATCAACATCAAATTCCTGATTTGATCCAATCGGCGAAATTTTCTTTTCTTCCGCGGCGCGCAGAAACTTGATTTGTTGCTCCAGTGGAATATTTCCGATTTCATCAAGCACAAGTGTGCCTTTATGCGCTAATTTAAATTTACCTTCTTTCGTATCAAAAGCACTGGTGAAAGAACCTTTTATATGTCCAAAGAGTTCACTTTCGATCAGAGTACCGGTAATCGTGCCACAATCGACATTAACAAAGGGAGCATCTTTTCGCAAACTTTGCTGGTGAATATAACGGGCCAGGAGATTCTTGCCACTGCCGGTCGGTCCTTCAATCAGTACAGAGTAATTGGTTTTTGCTACTTTCTTCGCATCTTCCAGAACTGTGGCAATTATCCGGCTTGGCCCAAAATCATCGAGTGTCACGAGGTTTGACGGACCTTTGGCTTTTAGTTCCTTTAATTCCTGCTGGATTTTGAATTTTTCCAGACCATTTTTAATACTTAAAAGCAATTTATCATTATTAAAAGGCTTATCGAAAAAATCAAAAACACCCTGTTTGATAGCATCAACGGCCAGTGGTACATCTCCGTAGGCAGTGATGATTATCACTAGCAAACCGTGTTCGATTTCAGGTTTTATTTTCTCCAGTACCTCCCAGCCATTCATTATTGGCATATTCATGTCCAGAATCATACCGTCCGGTTTCTCACGCTCGAGGATTTTCAGAGCTTCCTTGCCATTCGCAGCACCAAAGCTGATATAGTCGTTTTCTTCGAACAATTCCCGAATATTTTCCTGTGTGTCAATATTGTCATCAACAACTAAAATTGAGTAGGGCATGAAATATCCTCATTATTAATCTGCTTTTGGAAAATAAGCGTTAAAATATAAGCTGAATGTGGAGCCTTGACCGGGTTTGCTTGTTATGTTTATTGATCCCTGATGGGCATCAATAATGTCTTTCACAACAGGCATTCCCAATCCGAAACCACTGGCTTTTAATGTGTAAAAGGGTTTGAATATATTTTGAATCGTCTCTTCCGACATGCCGCATCCGGTGTCACTAATTTCAATACAAACAGTATCATCCGATGAATAGGCATTTATCGACAAAGTACCTGCTTCGGGCATTGCATCGAATGCATTATTAATTATGTTTGAGAATGCTTGTTCCAATCGAAATTTATCACCCAAAATGTCATTTACAGATTCATTTATAGCAGTTTTAATCTTAATTAATGAATTGGTTTCGATTTTACTTTCGGCGTATGAACGGAGGTCTGCTATAAAAACGGGAATCTGGATTACAGTGAGGTTCAGTTCCGGTTTATGGGTGAATGAATAGAGTTCCCGGATCACATGGTTACAGATATTTACATTTTTGTTAATGATATTCATGTGACGCTGGATTTTGGGATTTTCCCTGGTGTCTTTTGAAGATGCTACTAATTGCGCGGAACTGGTAATGCTGGTTAACGGGTTCTTGATCTCGTGGGCAAGCTTAAGGGTCAGTTGCTTCATGCTTTCGCGTTTCATCCGTTCGGCTTCCTGCAACTCGGCCTGAGCCATTTTCAGCTCTGTAGAATCCCTGCCGATCCCGTGAATCCCGACGATACCGCCGTTTTCGTAAATTCCGCGTACTTTCAGCCACAGAATGCGAATGCCATTATCCCGGGTTTTAAAATTCAATTCACATTCAATCAGGTGTTCCTGCTTGAATTTCAGATAATTACGAATTGCCCTGAACCGGTGCTCGGGACTGATATAGTTTAATAGAGCCGTCCCGATAATTTCATTCTTGGGGTAACCAAGCAGATCCTGAAAAAAATGATTAATGGCCTGGATTTTACCATCAATATCGGAAATCCAGATGACGTCATAGGCGTTATCAAAAAGATCACGATACTCTTCTTCGCTTTTACGGAGTTCAGCTTCCGCTTTTTTCCTGAACTGAATTTCTTCAGTTAACTGCTCATTGGATTCATGGAGTTCGTTTGTGCGCTGTCGAACCTGAACTTCGAGAAGTTTTTTCTGTTCTTGAATCTGGTGTATTCGGAACCAGAACGCAAAACCAACCAGTCCAGCTACGGATAATCCGACCATAATTCGAAACCACCAGGTCTGCCAGAAGGGGGGCGTGATGGTTATGTCGATTTCGACTGGCTTTTCATTCCAGGCACCGACAGAATTATATCCTATAGCTTTCATGATATATTTACCGGGAGGAATATTAAAATAGGTTACTTTATTCTCGTTATTGGTATAATTCCACTCTTTTTCAAATCCTGCAAGCCAGAATGCATATTTATTATTTTTGGGATTATTATAGTCAATAATACGATATTCAAATGAAAATATATAGTCTTTATAGGACATCTCTATATTTCTTACATCATGTATTGGAATTGAATATTTTTGACTTGTATTGAATATTTTAAAATCTGAAAGCATTATTGGGGAACTTTCGCTATTAAAATCTTTAGAGTTAAAATAGCTTATTCCGTTTGGTCCGTAGAATATAGAGGTTCCATTCGTGAGAGTAAGTCCTTTTAATGTTCCGGGAAAATGTCTGCTACTGTGGGATGCCGATTTTTCTCTGACAGAATTCAAATAGATATCATTGAGTGTTTTGTCGTAGCACATGAAATTACTTGTTGTATCAAAATACGTAAATAAGTCTGTATGTTTATCAAATAGCACCAAACCATTTTCGGTCCCAAACCATAACTGATGAATACTGTCTTCTGTGATTGAAGTGATATTGTTCGATATTAATCCTTCTTCATCAAAATAGTGTGCAAAATTATCGTTGATCTTATCGTATTTATAAAATCCGTACGTCTTTACAGCAATCCAAATATCACCTTCGGAGTCTCTTTTTATATAATCAATTGAGTAAATTGACTGTGTAGCAGAATTACCCAGAGTGTAGGTTTTTGTACATATGCCTTTACTTATGTCAAATAAACCCAGGCCTGAATTAGATGTACCAATCCATAATTCATTATCACTTTCTTTTTCGATCGAAAGAATTGCTTCTTCATATTTTGGGAATTCTGACAATCTGTTAAAAGCTAATTGATATTCCGGATTAAATCGTCGAACAAATCGTGATGATACGATATCGAACTGGAAAAGTGCTCCGGTGTATGTGCCGAGCCAGAGAGTACTGTCATTGGTAATTGTCAAAGCACTAATATAATTACCATATTTTTGATCATCACAATCCTGATCTGGCAGGAACTGGTCGATTTGATTTGTTTTCCGGTCTAGTTTGACTAATCCTTGCTCCGTCGCAAACCATACGTATCTATTTTTTAACGTGATCATATTATTTATGGTTAACGACATGAAATATTGATTGACTGTAGCATTGCTGGAAATACGATGGAACAGTTCATCATCAGGACAAAATATAAACAAGCCTTCCTTGTCAATAAAGCATAATGCTGTATCATCACAAAGTATATTCATAAATAATATGTTGTCATTTTGAATGATATTATCACCATCTGAAATTGATTCAATATTATTTATAGAATGGGATTTTATACTCTTAAATAATCCCTGAGCAGAAGCTCCGACCCAAATAGTTCCAGTATTATCAATAAAGACAGTCCCAATGCTATTTTTATTAACACCTTTAATATTGCTATTATTGTCGATTGAATACGTGAGCGCACCTTTTGCAGTATTGTAAAATACCAATCCATGGTCGGATGTAGCTATCCAAAGATTACCGTTGCTGTCCTCCTGAATTTTAAGGATCAATCTGTTTTTTTTAAAAACTGTTATTTCTTTATTGACAGATATTATCTTTGTGATCGTATTATTGCTTATTGAAAATAGTTCTAATTTATTGTTTCCGATCCAGAGATTTTTTGTTGTAGTGAAATAGTTTGGATAAAAGACCTGACCCGATAGACCACTTATATCCGGGGCAATTGTATCGATTAAGAATGATTTCATATCGATCTTAAATATTTCATTATATATTGTGCAATAAATGTGCTGATTACTTTTGGATAGTGAGATCTTAGTAACTTTTTTACCACTGCTTTTCAGTGATTTTGCTGTTAAAATATGTTCAAATGATTCATCAGATTTATCAAATCGGTAAACTGCTCCTGCCATTAAGCCTACCCAGAGTGAAGAACTGTCTGAAACTATATCATAAATTGCCCGTGAACTAATAACACTATGATCCACTAACATGGAATCCAGATAATATGATTGAAAAGAATCATTTACCGCATCATAGCGTGCGAACGCGTCATTGCCGGAAATCCATAAAACACCTTGTGGATCGACATTGGTTCGAAAGATCATGTTTGAGAAAATCGAATGTGAATCATTATCACGATGAGTATAGCGCTTATATGTTATCCCATCGTATCTGAACAGTCCTTTGTTTGAGCCTATCCATATGTAACCGGAAGAGTCCTGTGATATAGAAAAAACAGTGAGTGAATTTTGCCCCCGAAATAATATTGGATTTTCAAATTCAACAACAGTGTTCAATCCATATACATCAGATGTAGCTATCAGAAAAACACATAAAAAGATGAATCCGTTAATCTGTTTTGACGATCCACAGATGTGGTCATTTCTTTTTAATGCTTCAACTAAAAAAATCATGTCGTGATTAAAATAATCAAATCCATTGCCAGTGTCAATTAAGAAATAATCATCGTCCGTATAAATGATATCTTGAAACAAATCCCAAATCGGGTTAAAATAGACCATGAGAAATTTTAATTGTATTATTTTTTCCGTTATCATATTACTACTAACTGGAATGACATCCGCCCAGACTGTGACCCGATACTACCTGAGTTATGAGGATTTCATTCGTAAAATTGATGTAAGTCCGTCAAAAGTAGTTGCTAAACCGTTTTATCGGGCAGTCATAGAAAACCGGCTGACAAAGCAACTCGATTATATTTTATCCAATGGAAGTATTGCGTCTTATACGAAGTATTATTATGACCGGAGCGGTAATTTAATCGTAACCGATACCTATGCCCCGGATTCATTGTTATTGTCACGAACATCCTATCTGCCCGATGAAATTCAGTCCCAGATGCTGCAGAAAATTCAGGGACGTGATTGGACGTCCTCACAGAAAGATTATTTTACTTTATGCACGTTCGATTCAAGTCGGAACCCCATTAAATACGAGGTAAAAGCCGCCAGTGGGGAGGATGTTGGCCGGCTCGAATTACGCTATAATAAGCGCAATGATCTGGTCATGGAAATCTGGATTCGGAGCCGGGACAACAAGGTAATTGAACTTAGTGAATTCACATTCGATTATGCAAAGTCAGTTCAGCATATTATTCAATATGACAGCAGTGGATTGGAAGTCAGTAATATATCGTTGCAGTTGCCGGCTTCGGCTACTGACTCAACTCCGCCTGAATAGACCGGGCATGCATTAATAGAGGAGTGTCCGGATCGGCATCCTTCCATAAATTCAGAAAATTGTTTATATAGGCCTGTGCTTCGGAGTATTTACCGGATTTCATGTAATATTCGGAAGCATAGATCAGGGCCAGAGGACAGTTAGGATTTACTTTAATGCGTTGCCGTAAACCATTTAAAGCCGCAGAATAATCACCGGCGCTTCCCAGGGAGATATACTCTTTTAGGCGAAGTTCAGTTGAATTTAGATTATCATTATAGGTGTCAGCGGCTAATTTAAACTGCTCGGCAGCTTCTTTATATAAACCGGTTTTCAGGTTTAATTCGCCTTCAATCGCAGCGTTTGTGATCAGGATTTCCCGGCTTGATTTTTTCATTGGTCCATCAGTCCTTTTGTACCTATCGAGAATTTCCAGTACTTGATTATAATCATTTTTCATTATTTGTATCATGGCAGTCTGATAGGTGAATTCATTTGCGGTGATTGTACTTTTCAGATTGTTCAGGATTTTTTCCATTTGATCAACTTGTTCCAGTTCCCGATATATACTAAAACGGTTCAGGTAAATTCGGCTGATAGAGTAATTTGAAGAAAATAACTGCTCGGCCTGCTGCAGATAATCAAGGGCTTTCTGATATTGTCCCAGCTTACGGTAAGCAATTGCAATTCGGACATAAATTGTGGCACCGATAAACTCATTTTGAACGAGCTCGTCATGTCTGTTCTTTAAAAGATACTCTAAAGTATGAATCGCTTCATAATAGCGGCCGATTGCGATATAGATCTCGGCAAGACTGTCATAAGGATTGAGTTGATTTGCGGCATAGCGTTTATATTTTTCCAGGTTATCAACAGCTTCCTTAAAAAGACCATCATAGGCATATAAATAGCCAATATTATTGTAGGCAATAATATAATTTGGGTAATCTCTTAGAATTTTCTGAAAGGATTTACGGGCGTCTTCATATCGCAATTTTCGCCATTTATTATAGGCGTCGATGATACGGACATCGAAATTTTCAGGACATAATGCGGTCAGTGAATCAGCCAGAGCAGACATACGATTTTCATTCGAGTTGAATTCAGACCAGTGATAGTCGATCACTAGTCGCTCGACATCCGGCATTTGGCTTGATAATTGATAAGCCTTTTTAAAATAGTAGGTTCCGCTGTCTTCGATACCAAAAATCAGATACATTTGAGCGGATTTCATTGCAGCCAATGCGAAGCTGGTATCGAGTTCAAACGCGCGGAGATAATTATTCAACGCATTTCGATAGTATAATTGGAGGCGGAATTCCTCACCGTTTTTATAAAATTCCCGGGCCTGTTCCGATTTTGTCGTCGGATATTCATGTCTGCCGCATGACATTACAAATACAAGTAGCAGGAAAATTGGTATAAAATGTGTGGTCTTTTTCATGATCTCTTTATCATTTATCAATTGGAAATATACGAAAAATTTCAAAGTATCAGAAATCTCAAAAATAAAAATCTGTATTAGGACAGTTTATTCTACAATTTGTTGTCCTAATAAATTGTATTAAATATTCCAGTTACAGTAATTTTACTGTAAATTAGAGCAGTTGAATAAGGGAAACACATGAAATCTATTAAACAAATCATTATTGCCCATTATACATTGCCGCCGATCGTTGGTGGTGTTGAAAATATCATCGGACCTCAGGCAGAGGCTTTTGCGCAACAGGGCTACCTGGTGACACTGTTGTCGGGTGAGGGAAAAATCGAAGGCAAAAATATTAAAACAAGTCTCGTCCCGGATCTTAGTCCGAACAATCCTCACATACAAAAGGTTCAACGAATACTAAAATTTGGATCCTTACCGGAAGATTACGAATACCGGTTGCATAATCTGGAGAAGAAAATTGAAACCCAGATTGGCGATATCGATACGATCATTATTCACAATATCATGTCAATGCCGTTCAATTTAACCGCCACTGAAGCTTTTTGGAATTATATCCAGAAAAGCAAGGATAAGCAATTTTATCTTTGGACTCACGATCTGGCCTGGTTGATGGATGACCATAAGAATTATTTGTATAATCGCAAACCCTGGATGCTGCTAAAATCAGTTTTGCCAAATGTACATTATATAACAATCTCTGAATACAGACGTCGGCAAATGGCGGAGCTGCTGGGTATTCCACGGAAAAAAATTATAGTTGTTCCGAATGTTCTGAAATATCAGGATTTTCTCAGTTTTCACCATGAAACGACTCAAATAATATCCCATTTGACTTTGTTCCACAGATACCCGTTTATTTTGATTCCGGCCCGTCAGCTGCCCCGAAAAAATGTTGAACGGAGTATTCAGATTATTGCAAAACTGAAAGAATCTTTTCCGGATGTCCTTGGAATAATTACCGGTCAGACCGAACTGATAAATAATGAAGTTTCACCATATTCAATTGAATTAAAGCGATTAGTAAAAGAACTGGGAGTGGAGAACCACATATTATTTTTGGATGAGTTGTTTGACACATTGAATATTTCGCAGGAAAAAAACCGGGATGTCGTCCACGATCTGTATTTCGTCGCACACCTGGTTTTATACTTGAGTCATGATGAGGGATTTGGATTACCAATACTGGAAGCCGGCGCCGCCCGAACTCCGATTGCCGTTTCAAAAATCCCGGTTTTCCGTGAAACCGCGGAAGACGGCGTGCTTTATTTACCAACAGACGAAAGTTCCGAATTCAACGCTAACCGGCTGGTAAAATTCCTCAAAGAAAATTTATCCCGCAGTGATTTACTGTTTAAACGAGTTTTCAGTCAGTACAACTGGCAGAGCTACTGGCACGATTACCTGAAACCGATTTTTGGAAAATAATAAACACGTTACAATATTGTTTTGTTGGATTTTGCTGGAGTTTTGGTGTAATGCAAATTTTGCAGGACACTCTTCGTTATGAACAATTAATAAAACTTTGTCTGAAATGAGAAAAGTGGCCTGCCGCGCGAAGTCCCGATTAGGTCGGGACGAAGAGTGGAGGCGGAGGGAATTGAACCCTCGTCCGAAAAAGAGAAGCGTTGAACCACTACGTGCGTAGTTTGTTGAAAATTCTTACTTTATCGTCGACAACAAACAAACTTCCGATAAAGCCAGTCCGCTATAGTTTCATTCATCACCCGCGCACGAAAGTGAAGAACTAGTCTGTTAAATCGACGCCCTTACCTGACCAACAGACAAAATCAGATAAGAACGGCTGCTTAACTAAGCGTAAGCAACGTTGCCAAAAGAATTGGCATTTGAGGTTTTTCAGGTTTATTAACGTGGCCCTCCTGAAAACCACGGCACGCAATTCATCGGTTCTTCAATCCCGTCGAATCCATTCGCCCCCTTCAAAAAGCATCCTAACTTACATCCATTTTATCTAATAACCAATTGTCAGAAATGTTCCCAAAAATCAGATTCTCTTATATCAGAACAGTTCTTTCCTAATTGAAAAAAATATAGTAAAAATTGTTAAAGATACTGGTTGTAAAAAATTATTGAATATAGTCGGAAAAAAGTTCGGGCATCTTAAAAATGAAGCTTATAAATTTGGCTGGCATTTTTTTGTCATGGAACAGAGGGTTTAACAGGAGTTATGTTTCGATGAAATTAAAGACGTTTAAAAAAGGTGTGCATCCTGAAGAGTATAAATTCTTATCAGAACATAAAGCGCTGGAACGGCTTCCGATTCCGGAAGAAGTTTTCATTCCGGTTCACCAACATATTGGCGCTCCCTGCAGGCCATTAGTTGAAAAAGGGCAGACAGTAAAAACCGGTGAGATTATTGGTCAGAGTACCGGTTTTGTCTCCAGTCCGATCCACGCGACAATTTCAGGCACGGTAAAAACGATCGATAATTTCCCGCACCCCTTGGGTATCAATGGCCTCATGATTCATATTACCAGCGATGGTAAAGATGAATGGATTAAATCGTTCGATGAAACCAGCAACTGGGAAAACCTTTCAACTGATGAGATTGTTGAACTGGTGCAAAAAGCAGGAATCGTTGGTTTAGGCGGAGCGGCGTTTCCAACTCATGTTAAATTATCACCTTCAAAAGAGAAGAAAATTGATACATTTGTACTGAATGGCTGTGAATGCGAACCCTATTTGACCGCTGACCATCGTATGATGGTTGAGCAGTCGGAAGGGGTAGTGTTGGGAACCAAAATATTGATGAAAGCACTGAATGTTTCGCGCGGTGTGATCGGTGTTGAAAACAATAAACCCGATGCAATTGCGGCGATGGAAAAAGCAACATCTGCTTTTAATAATATTGAGGTTATTCCATTAAAGGTCAAGTATCCTCAGGGTGCCGAAAAAATGCTTATCAAAGCAGTAATTAATCGCAACGTACCAACCGGTGGATTACCATTGGATGTGGGAGTTGTCGTCAATAATGTCGGCACTGCCATCGCTGTCGCAGAAGCAGTAACTAAAAATAAACCACTTATTGAGCGCGTTGTGTCAATCACCGGTGACGGTATCAAAGAACCAAAAAATGTGATTGCAAGAATTGGAACACCTTTTCAGAATCTGATCGACTTCTGTGGCGGACTTACAGATAATACGGTAAAAATTATTATGGGTGGACCGATGATGGGTATTACCCAGCACACCCTGAATGTTCCGGTGATTAAAGCAACCAGCGGGATTTTATGTCTGACCGATCTTTCAGTAATTAAACACAAAGAATATCCCTGCATTCAGTGCGGAACCTGTATTGGCGCCTGTCCGATGAATCTGTTACCGACCCGCCTGGCACGCTTTGCCCAGGTGGAGAACTGGCAGATGGCGGAAGATTTAGGGATTCTGAACTGCGTCGAATGTGGTTCATGTGCCTTTGTATGCCCGTCACAAATTCCGCTTGTCCAGCGAATCCGGATTGGTAAACTGCGGATCAACGAGATGAAAAGAAAAGAAAAACCGGCAACTGTATAAATTAGCAGAAAGAAGCTGTTCCTATGGAAAAGACGAAACAACCCATTCCAAATGAAGAACCGGCCAATACCGAAAAACCGAAACCCAAGCTGGTTGGGAAGGAAAAGAAACTGGAGCCACAGTATCTGTTGAGTTCTTCGCCGCATATGGCGACCACAGACAGTGTGCCGAAAATCATGTGGACTGTGATCGCAGCGCTGATGCCGGCTGTTGTTTACGGTATGTATAATTTTGGGTTTAATGTTTTATTGACAGCTCTCGCGTCGGTGATCGCAGCGGTTGTGACAGAAATTGTTATCAATAAAATGCGTGGACGGGAATCCAGTGTCGCCGATGGCAGTGCTGTCCTGACTGGGCTGCTCTTGGCGATGACTTTACCACCGGCATTTCCCAAAGCATATGCCGCTGTTGGCGCTGTCTTTGCCATCGCAATCGGTAAGCAGATATTTGGCGGCCTGGGATATAATATTTTCAACCCGGCACTCCTCGGACGGGCATTCCTGCAGGCAAGTTTTTCAGTTAAGATGACTACCTGGACAGCACCGGTTGGTATCGACGCAATTACGACCGCCACTCCGCTTGGATCATTTAAGTTTGAAAAAATAATGACGCCATATTTCGATATGTTTATGGGAAAAATCGGGGGCTGTATCGGTGAAACAAGCGCGCTACTGATCATTATTGGCGGTGTCTACCTTTTGGTAAAGAAATATGCCGATTGGCGTATTCCGGCCAGTTATCTGGGAACAGTATTTATTCTGGGTGGTTTATTGTGGATTATCAATCCGGAACAGTATCCCGATCCGGTGTTTCACCTGTTTTCCGGCGGGTTGATGCTGGGCGCCTTCTTTATGGCAACCGATATGGTGACTTCGCCGGTCACTCCGAAAGGCACATGGATATATGGCTTTGGAATGGGCGCTGTACTTATAATCATACGACTGTTTGGTGGATTGCCGGAAGGTGTGATGTATTCCATCCTGTTTATGAACGCATTTGTACCGTTGATCAACCGCTACACCAGACCAAAAATATTCGGGGAGCTGAAGAAATGACCAAATCCTATCGACTAATTTTAGTTTTGACTGCAACCGCTGTCTTATCGGGACTGTTGTTATCATTTCTCAATTTGCATACCAGCCCGCTGATTGAAGCGCATCAGAATAAAGTCCTGAATGATGCCTTGAGCAGTGTATTGCCGGGATGTGATAAAATTGAAGAACAGTTTTATGAAAATAAACAGTTTTACTTTGGATACGATGCTCAGAACAATGTAAAAGGAATTGCATTCCTGACAGAAGGAAACGGTTTCCAGAGTAAACTCCGTATACTGGTTGGAATGGATGCCGGCTTGACTCAAATTGTAAAAATCAGAATTCTGGAACAGAAAGAGACGCCCGGGCTGGGAACCAAGATTGAAACCGATCCCGCCAGCAAGGCTAATCCGGAATGGTTTCCCAATCAGTTTGATGAACTGAATGTAACGAATAAAATTACATATCTGAAAAACCAGGCTCCCGACAAATCAGCCGGTGAAATCATGGCCATTACCGGAGCGACCATCTCATCCAAAGCCGTTATTGATATCATTAACGCTGCACTTATAGAAAACAGCATGATATTGAAGAATAATACCGATTTGAAAATTGGAGTATGTCCGGCGATTGATGCAATCAATGAAACATCATTTGGTCCGGAACTGGTTCCCGAAGGTGCGAAAATAGTAACCATCGATAATAAGACCTATTTTCTGAAAAAAAATGACAGCGGTTCCGTTACTGGGGTTGCGTTTATTGCCAGTGGCGAAGGTTTTCAGAGCACAATAAAAGTTTTAGCTTGCATGAATCCGGATTTTTCGAAACTATTGAGCATTGAAATTATCGAACAGGATGAAACAGAAGGATGGGGAACCCGTTTGGTCAATGACACGACAAACAGCGACCCGGAATGGTTTTTAAAGCAATTTACTGACCTGTATGTACAGAAAGTTATTTCAACCGTGACCGAAACTCCGAATAAACAGAATGGGGAGGTTCAGTCAATATCCGGTGCGACCGTTTCCTCAGATGCAATTATCAAGATGTTGAATGCTTCGATACAAGGGTATCGCGCTACTTATCTAAACCGGAAGGTGAACTGATATGGCAAGTAAGACAAGTCATCCCAAAGAATTTCTCAAAGGACTGTGGGACGAGAATCCGGTGCTGCGCATGCTGCTTGGGCTTTGTCCGACGCTGGCGGTTACCAATTCGGCGATCAACGGATTTTCCATGGGGCTGGCAGTGATATTTACGCTGGTTATGTCCAGTGCAATTATATCGCTGGCCCGTAACATTATCCCCAAAGAGGTACGGATACCGACATTTATTATTGTCATCGCTACGTTTGTAACTATTGCAGATAAAATGTTGGCTGCCCATGTTCCAGATATCAGCAAAGCCCTCGGGCCGTTCGTACCGCTGATCGTTGTAAACTGTATCATTTTGGGTCGTCAGGAAGCCTTTGCATCGAAAAACCCGGTAGGGCGCTCGGTTATTGATGCACTGGGAATGAGCATTGGTTTTACGATTACGCTAACGATATTAGGCTCAATCCGGGAACTTCTGGGCGTCGGAACCATTTTCGCCGTCCAGATAATGCCACTAAGTTTTGAACCATGGATGGTGATGGTTTTGCAACCGGGTGCATTTTTGACATTAGGATTGATGATTGGAATCAGCAACTGGCTGAACGCAAGGAGGGCTAAATAATGGCAAACTTGGTTATTATATTTCTGTCAGCGGTGATTGTAAATAATTACGTCCTCGTAAATTTTTTGGGTATCTGCCCGTTTGTCGGTGTTTCAAAAAAAATCGGCCCGGCGATCAGCATGGGAATGGCGACAACCTTCGTGATGACATTAACGGCGGCGGTAGCCTGGTTGGTTAACCGGTACATTCTTGAGGGATTGAATCTCCAGTTTTTACAGACAGTGTCCTTTATTCTGGTAATCGCGTCTCTGGTGCAGCTGGTTGAGATGTTCATTAAAAAAGTCAGTAAACCGCTGTATGATGCGCTGGGAATTTTCCTGCCTTTAATCACTACCAACTGTGCTATTCTGGGAGTTGCATTATTCCTGGTTTTAAAGGAATATAATTTCATTGAAAGCATCATATTTGGATTCAGTGCCGGTGTGGGATTTACACTGGCAATCGTCATTATGGCAGGTATCCGTGAGGAATTGGAACTGGCCGATGTTCCTGAATATTTCAAAGGTGCGCCGATAACAATGATTGTTGCCGGTTGTCTGGCGTTGGCGTTTATGGGTTTTTCCGGACTGATATAAATGGAGTAATGAAATGGTTGACAGCTCTCTGATATATGCGGATATTATTGGTGCGGTACTGAGTATGGGTGGATTGGGACTCATTTTCTCAATTCTGATTACCCTCGCAAACAAGAAATTACATGTTGAAGAAAATCCCCAAATTGAAATAGTTGCCGATCTGTTGCCCGGTGCGAACTGCGGCAGTTGCGGCTATGCTGGTTGTGCGAATTTTGCCGAGAACCTGACCGGAGGTAAGACTCAATTGAGCGCTTGTCCGGTATGTGGCCCCGACGCTGCTGAAAAAATTGCCCGGATCTTAGGTGTAGAAGTGGAATCCGGTGAACGACGGGTGGCGATTGTTATGTGCCAGGGTGGCGATGGTACCGTTAAAAAGAAAGCCGATTATGAAGGCATTCAGTCATGCATCGGAGCGATGTTTGTCGATGGCGGCGAACGGGCCTGCAGTTACGGATGTATCGGATATGGCGATTGTGTGACGGTCTGCCACTTTGATGCTATTCATATGAACGAAAAAGGTATTCCGGTTGTGGACCGAATCAAATGTACTGGTTGCGGGAATTGTGTGGAAGCCTGTCCGCGTAATGTCATTGAATTGCATCCACTCAGCCATCATGTCTTTGTACTGTGCCGAAATAAGGACAATGGTAAAAATTCCAGGGCGGTTTGCAGCGCGGCCTGTATCGGCTGCAAGATTTGTGAGAAAGCAGTGGATGGGATTGGTTTCAATGTAACCGACAATCTGGCTGTTGTGGATCATGAAAAATACACCAGGGAGCTCGTTCTGCCGACCGAAAAATGCCCGACCAAATGTATTGTAATTGTTGGTAAAGCCGACGAGAAATAGATGGATGAGAGTTTTGAAATAGGCGTTATTGTTGATATAATCGATAATATTGCCGAGATCGAATTGCTTGAAAACGATCATTGCCATTCCTGTGGTGCCCGGATGATTTGCCGGCCGGGCGATTCGGGAAAGCGAACCCTCAGATTAAAAAATACACTGAACGCGAAAATTGATGACCGGATTCTCATTGAACAATCCGATAAGAATCAACTGCAACTGACGTTTATGCAATACGGATTTCCGTTACTGGGTTTTCTGATTTCCATTATTCTTGCCGGAGTATTTATTAAAGCACCGTTGATCGGGATTCCACCGGAAGTTCTTCAATTCACTATTGCAGTTCTGGTGCTGTTTCTAGCCGGATGGCTTACCCGAATCTGGGCAACGAAAAAAGCCTCGACGGATTTTTCTGTTTTCTCCATGAAAGAGATTTGTCAATAATCCAATCAAGAAAAACATTCAAATGAAAAAAGTATTTTTTACACTGATTCTAATTGGAATTATCGCTGGTCTGTCCGGCTGCAACTCTGACAGTCCATTAAAACCATATCAGGTTACCCGATTCGCAATGGGTACGGTGATTGAAATTACCGTGTTAGACAATTCCGAATACCATGCGAATATGGCCATTGCAGCAGCAATGACTGAGATTAACCGGATCGGTTCGCTGTTTTACGAGGGCAATCCGGAAAGTCCGTTGTATGAATTCAGCCACCGGACGGGCGACAGGGTCGCAATGCCTGAAGAAGTATTAAGTTTGATTCAGAGAGGACTGGAAGTATCAAGACTCACAAATGGTTGCTTCGATATGACTGTCGGTGTGTTAATGCCACTGTGGGATTTTAAATCGGAAAATCCGAAACCACCGACTGAGGACCAAATTGAATCCGTACTGCCGTACGTGAATTACCAGACCTTAACAGTTGATCCCGAAAATAATATGCTCTTATCTGCATCGCCGAGGACAATGCTGACGACCGGAGGAATTGCCAAGGGTTACGCGGTTGACCGGGCGATTGAAATCTTGTCTGAGAACGGCGTTAAAGGTGCCCTGGTGAATGCGGGCGGTGATTTACGGGTATTATGCCGGGCTGATGGGAAAAAATGGCGGGTAGGAATTCAAAATCCACGAGTTCAGCAGGAAATCCTGAAAATCATAGAAATAGACAGCGGAGCGGTGGTGACGTCTGGCGATTATCAGAAGTTCTTTTTTTACAATGAAAAACGGTTTCATCATCTGTTAAATCCAAAGACCGGATTACCGGCCGATTCCTGCCAGTCTGTCACTATCATCGCTCCTACGACAGAACAAGCCGATGCACTGGCAACAGGGATATTTGTAGCCGGTGCGAGACAGGGTATAGAGTTACTGGAAAAAATACCGAGTACGGAGGGATTAATCGTCCGGCACGATGGGAAAATTTTCAAATCATCAGGGTTTAACCAATAAAAAAGCCGTCTGTTCATTTAGGACAGACGGCTTAAGTAAATGGCCAACTTTATTAATATTCGATTACTTTAAAATTTGCTTTCTTCTTCAGCTTTGTCAGATTATCATCATAAACCTGGGTCCGCTTATCCTGTTCTAATTTTGCCTTCATACTGTCTTTTACATCTTCGAACGGTTTTTCTTCCGGCTTTCGTTCAATTACTTTTATGATGTGATAGCCGTAGGATGTTTCGACAATATCACTGATTTCACCAATGGGAACACCGAAGGATGCGTCTTCAAAGGGTTTAACCATGCGGCCGCGAGTAAAGTTTTCATACAGACCGCCATTTTTGCCGGAACCGGGATCTTCGGAGTATTCGTTGGCCAGAGCGGCGAAATCTTCCCCTGCGTTTGCCCGTTTCAAAATAGCTTCCATCTCTTTGTATTTGGCAACTTTACTGGAGTCGTCAAGACCCTGTGTTTTCAGTAAAATATGGCGGACTGTTGCATATTTATCCTGCTGAAAATTTTCCATCAATTCGTCCTCGGTGACTTCGAAATTCTTTGAAAGTGCGGTGTCAACGTATTTCTCAATCATGATCCCGTCACGAGTGTCATTGCGGACAGTTTCATATTCGATGTTGTTGTTTTTCAACCAGGACATAAACCGTTCTTCTCCGCCATCACGGATATATCGTTCGCTAATCAGACTGTCGATCTCTTCATCAGATACCTGAATATTCAATGTTTCAGATTCCCTGAGGAGAAGTTTGACTTCACCCATCTGGAGAGCGTTTTGATCAATAATCGTCTTTATACGGTCAGCATTAAAATTCGTCAATTGCTGCGACCGGTTTCCGAAATTTGTCTGAATAATGTTCAGTATATCACCAGTAGTGATGTCAAAGTATTTGGTCGAGATCAGGGGATTATTCTGGTCGGGATCATAATAAGGGACTTTTTCAGTGAGAGATTTTGCAAGGATGTAAGCCGGACTATCCTTTTCCAGAATTAAACTGGGTTCCTTTTTAGTACACGATGTAACAGCCGCTAGCAATACCAGCAGTAAAATGGCGAATTTTTTCATGTTTTCTCCTCAGATTATCTTTGTAAAAATCGACGTAAGATAGAAATAAATAGGAATAATTCATAGTTATTTCACGAATATCGCCATACATAACTCCTTTGGACTTAAAAAGTTTCATAAAACTTTTGTGTGTTAGATTTGAATGATGTAATTTAGTCCGCTTCTTGACGCCCCCATAGCTCAGTTGGATAGAGCGCCGGCCTCCGGAGCCGGAAGCACAGGTTCAAGTCCTGTTGGGGGTACGAAACTTGATTCCCGTCGAGAAACTCCCGATTCAATATGACAATTAACGAAATCGCTTTTTATCAAAGCATTAAAAAGGGTTGTCAATTTTAGTCTGTTTTCTCGTCGGTAATTTGCAGCTACCCCGTTGCGTATGACACTTGCGCATACCCCGTCGTCAATTAGCAACTGCATATTGTCCGGTTGTTTCGCTGTTTGCGTCTGTATTAGCGGTCTTTTGTTTAAGGTTTGATAGGGTTTTATTGGTTTCTCCAAAATCCTTTTCAAGTTTTTCTAAATTGAACTTGGCATAGATTTCAGTCATTACAACTGAATGATGTCCTAAGAGTTTACAGACATAATAAATATCTCTGGCCTTGTAGTATGTCTTTACGGCGAACGTGTGTCTAAGGCAATGAAATGACCGTTTATCACCGTCTGGAAGCCTGTACAACATTACTTTCTCATGTTCTAAAACATCTTTAAACAGTCGGGAAATATGATTGTCGGTTAATGTCTGTTTTTTGCTGAACTCATAATAATAAGCCGTTTCGGAATCAACCGGTATTTGTCTTTCCTGACCGCCCTTACTTTTGTAAACATGGATAAAACCATTATCAAGATAGGAATTGTTTATTTCTCGTAATCTCATGCCTGTATTCAGGTGCAATTTCACACGGGCAAATAATATGTCTTTCAGTTTGGGAGATAATACTTCTTCATCATTAATTGCATCAAATATTGTTTTGATTTCTGCATTAGAAAAGTAACGAGGCATTTTAGAATCAACTTTGATTTGTTTGATAGTGAAGGGGAGACGTTCAATTTTATCAAATTCAACCGCCCAACGGAGAAACGCCCGGATAGACCTTAACCGGATATTCAATGTAACCGGATTTGAATAAACAGATTTCATTTCCTGCATAAAGTAATTGTAATCACTTTTCCCAATGACAGTAATATCTTTACCATCAAATATGTTTTTAAAAGTGTTAAGTGCAAGATTATATAACTCTTGGGTCTTTTTGGATTTATTATTCACCTTGAGATATTCTTTAAACTCATCTATCAGATTATCAATCGGGGGAATATCTTCAATACATAGTTTCTCAATCGGGATCGTACCTTGTCGGAAAAGTTTTTCTCTGTCCTGAATTTGCTGAAATAGGCGGTTTGCTTTTGCTTTCTGCTTTGTACCTAAACTTATCAGTTTATTATTCTGTTTACTGTCAATTGTCCATCGAATACGAGCATAATAAACATCTCTAATCCTCATCATCGAAGCCATTATACCACCTTGGATTTTAATAAGTTTTCAATCTGAATTCGAGGAATGAGATTTTTCCCTGTTTTCTTAATTCCACCAATTTTAATTGGGGATAGGATACCCTGTTTTATGTAGTTAAAAACCGTCCTGGGTGATACTCTGAGAATGGTAGCTGTTTCTTTGACTGTTAATTGTTCATTCATGGGATTTTCCTTTCAATGACCTATTCTACCCGTAGGATAAGTCATTGTTTTTGAAAAAGCAAGCAAAATCGTGAAATATAGTGAATATAAGTATTTGTTCCCGCATAACTTACATGCTGTTTATAAATCCACAGAGCGATTTTATTCTTTGGGTGATAGTAAGACTTGGATTGAATCATTATTTTTGAATCTTGAGTGTGTAATCGCCTGATAGGGTACAGTTCTATCATTTCTTTAATGGCCTTCATTCTTAAAATGGTAGGGTTTCCTGACATTTAAACTGTTGCAACCTTCCAAGCCCTTCTAAATAGTACTTTTCATTAATTTCAAATCCGACATACTGATGTTTTTCCATTTCAGCAGCAATCAAAGTAGAACCGCTTCCGGCGAAGCCGTCAAGAATGAAATCACCGGGGTTGCTGTACGTTCTGATTAATTGTCTGCAAAGTTTCAGGGATTTTTGAAATGGATTTTTAATTCCGTTTCGCTCTGATTCCGGCAGGTTACATTTTGATTGCATCGGTAAAACAGTTTTTATAAATCGCTTGCCATTGCCATTATGATTGAATTTTGGTTTATTTTGCCGTCGTATCTTGCAACCGTTCAGGTCGTAATTCTTTTTAGTGTAGGGTTCGCCCTGATTGCCATTATAGGGATTGAAAGTAAGGTCGGAAATCTTTGCTTTGCTGCGATAACAAACGGCCAGAAATTCACAGTCATTCAGGGGATAAAATTGATTGCCCGGCATCGCCATTGATTTATGTAAAACGTGAAAATGTTTAAAACTGATATACTTTTCAAACTCTGATTTTATCCTTATTAGTAAATCCAGGTTGCAGAACAAAACAGCTTGCCCTGTATCAGATAAAAGACAGTCTAATGCCGTCTCTAACTGCCCCAGGTCAATCCGGCTATCATTAGGAAGGTCTGATAGTCGAGTGCCATCAAAAAGGCCATACGGAAGGTCTGATACAAATAGGTTGACGCTCTCCGGCTGGAGTTGTTTGTATAAATCAAAAAAGTTACCTAAATGGATAGTATTTAACATCATAGAAGGTCTTGAAATATCATTCTTGCCCGCTTGCCGGGGTGCTTTTCGCCACTCAATAACCAAAGGTCAATTTGACGGCGGTTAAATACGATTTTGCCATTTGCTCCAATCCGTTTGAAGGGAATGGAATTAACAGACACTAAACGGCGAATAGTAGATTCACTTGATTTTATATATTGTGCCAGTTCGGTTACTGATAACCAGGTCAACGGCGGTGTGATACGTTGCTCAATACTTTCAAGTTTTTGGAATAATTGTTTCGTGTCATCAGTCATTATTTCACCTTAATTTCATTTAATGCTTTTATAACATCTTGTAATAAGTCCGGTGAAAAGGTCACACCCTTTTTAGTTGGTTGAAATTCGCCTTCACTGTCTTTGTAATATTGCCGGACATCAATAAACTTTCGGTTCTGGTATTCCTGTTTTGAAATGCGAATTATGATGTCATCGCTTTTATGAATGTCCATTATTTGATCCTTTCAGTTTTAAATACATGCTTATAATAAACCGCATAGTATATGGTATATCTATATAAGGTCGCCATTTTGTCTATGTGGGGAAAACGGTGTCTCGTTAATAAACTATAGACAAAAATGCAGTAGGGAATATTAGAAAATAGGTAAAAAAGGTCGATTTTGCCCAAAACTATAGACAAAAATGCAGCGGTACTATAGACAAAATTTAAGCGGAGAAATAAAATCATTTAATCACCAATCCTTTGTAATAAAAAACTGCCCATTTACCCGTATATCTATAAAGTGATTTAACTTTTCGATTGCCATAAGATTTTCCCGTAAATAGTACCTTAATAAATCCTGCGTCTTCAAGTTCTTTGGTTGCTCTGGTCATAGTTCTGGAGCTCATAACATCTTTCATTTTTGAATGTGGTAGTTCAAAAGTTAAAGGGTCTTCTCGATTGCCTTTAAATTGTCTTCTCATGTGCATATATAGAACCTGTGCGCTGAATGATAATTGTCTAAATTCAGGATCGTCAAGTAATCCATAATACAACATTACAAAGCGAGGAGCTTTTGCCTTATGATATGACATATATTACCATCACAAATTTTGGTTTACTTCGATTCATCAGAGATGACATTAAAAGCCCTATTCAGAAGCGTGTGTTTTTACAATTCGTTGCTGGATTATTTTGACAGCTTCCGGTGGGAATTTCCGGGGATTGCCACGCCCGGATTTAATACAGGGAATAATCCGGTTTCTAACTAAATAATCAATATCAAAGGGTCTTAAATTGGGGAATAACTCTAAGAGTTGCCCGGTTGTTAAAAATTGATTTTGGTTCATGTCCTTATCCTTTCTGTTGTAAATTTGTTTTATAAACAATCACAACAAAGATAGGGACTATTGTTAGGTTAAATCTTGGTGTAAGGTTATGGTTATATGGTTAAAAGTGCGGTAATTAATGAAGTTATTCTAATTCAAGGTATACATTTCCATTTCTTGTACAAATAAGAGTTTGCCACAATTCGGAGTTTCTGCTTCTAAAAGAGTTGCGCAGTTCTGTCGTTTTTGATAATTCAATTTTTTGTTTTAAAGTATCTTTGTGAATTCCGTTTTTATCTTTATTCTCACAGAGATATTTAATTATTTCTCTTTGGTTTGGTGTCAAATCATATTCTTTACCGTTGTACTTGATTTTTGAAAAATCCTCGATGATAATATTGAATTTCTCTGTTTTAATATCTGTAATGTTTTCTAAATCAATTTTATATTCTTCAATAACAGCTTCCCAAAAGGCGATATTTGATTGAATTCGGAAAATTTCATTTTCCCCTGCTTTGTGTCTTCTTAATTGCCTTAATTTTGATTCCGAAGATTGTAATGCTCTTCTAACTATAACTATCCTTTTCTTGTCGTTAATTTCATCATTTATTGCCTTAACTACTTGTAATCTATCAAGTAAATCAATTTCATTACCACCTTTATCAAGAATTGGACTCTTGATTCTATTTAATAATTTACGCCCGTATATGTATCCTTTAAGGTCATTAATTTCCATTTCAGATAATTCAGACAAATCTACATCAATGTCCTTGAGATGGACAATGTTCTTTTCTTCTTTATTATTTGATTCCATATTAATCTCAGACAGTATAAACATTAACAACAAGAACTTACCAACTAAATTAACAATATGTCAAACCGTTTTTCTGTTGACTCTTTAAAATATTTATTGTACCATCTATTTATAAGATATTTTTTCGAAAAGAGGAGAAATTGTTATGGAAAAATCATTTATTACTTTGATTTTGCTATCTTCAATAACTTTTTACTTAGGTATTGTACAAGGAACAAATAGCGAAAATTTAACATTAAAATTTCAATCTGAATGTGGTTATTATAACGGAGTAACCTCATTAGGTGATACGATGATTTTATCGAACGGTGGTTATATTGAATTCTGGAATTTGTCCAATGAGAAAGAATCAGGCTTTATCAATAAATTGTGGGTGGGATGCAATGCAAGTAATATTTTAGTGGATAGTTGTTATCTTTTTTATTGTTTAGGATATGACGGTTTAAAAATAATTGACATATCTTCACTAGAGAACCCCCAAGTAGTGAATCAATGTGATGATATGCAAAAATGTTATGATGCATGCAAGTATGGAAATTATCTTGCAACAACGAATAATAATAATTTGGAAATTTATAACATATCTGATATATCAAGTATTGAATTAATAAATAGCTATTCAAACCTTGGTTCAGTTCGTAATCTTAAAAAATTCGAACAATACTTACTCGTCGGAACAAATAACGGTTTATGGATATATGACTTTTCTAATCCAGAATACCCAGTTGAAAAATGTCATATTTTATCATCAGTGTATATTAAAGATACCCACATTTTTAATAATAAATTATTCATTAACGATGGAACAGAAAACACTCTCAGAATTTTCGATATTTCAAATATATCATTCCCCTACGAAATATCATCAATTCCCCTCATGTACAATAGTTACTATAAAATGGACAACTATTACACAATTTTATATATCGGGAATTCTGTCATTGATATATCGGATGTAAACAACCCAAAAATCGTAACAAAACTATCAAAAGAATACGTCAATTTTTGTGTTTTAAAAAACTCAAACATTCTGATTGGAACAGCTAGAGGCCCAGCAGATATTTTCGATATTTCAAATCCAAAATATCCAGTACAAATTCAGAATGAAATGATTAATTCTCTCATAGGTGTTGAATCGATAAAAAAATATAAAAATAAATTGTTTTCTGAAGGACATGATTTGGGAATAACTGTATGGGACAATTCAAGCCAATATAATCCAGTGATTATTCAGAATTATCCAGATGCAGAAGGAAATTTATTAGGTACTTACTTTGACAGGCTATATGTTTCAAACATTAATTACAATACATTAGAAGTCTATAATGTTAGAAATGCGTTATTTTTAGAATGCCTGTTATCCTCGTACAATATAGGGGGTATTTCCTTTAATCGAGGTGTTGCTTATTGTACAGGAGGGTTTCAGAGTTGGAATAATGAAAATTACTCATGGAAATATGGATTATTCACGCTTGATATATCAAATTTAGATAATAATAAATTAAATTTAATAGATGAAATATATTTAAGTTCTGCAATTGTTAATGCTATAAATGATAGTGTTCTATTTGTTAGTAAAGGATATTCACCATTGCTGATATATGATATAAAAAATCCCAGAACGCCAATATTCCTCCAAGAAGTGAATATAGGACGCATTAATGAAATAGTAATTGCAGATGATTATTTATATAAAAGCGAAATATCTTACGAGAATTGTGGAATAAGAATCTATGATATTTCCAATCCGATAAGTCCGGTCGAAGTACATCGAATAAATACATATGGTATCAATAATTATCCGAAATTTCTTAATACAAGTCAAAATTTTTTGTATTTCTACGATTTAGATACTATCAAGGTCTATGATATATCAAATCCACAAACACCAACAAAAGTTGGCTACTATGCAAATAAATATGTAGAAGATATGGTCGTTGATAATAATTTAATTTATTGTGCAAATAGATATTTAGGAATGAATATTTTAAAAAATGAACTGGCAGATTCGACCAGTAGTTACATACAGTTATCTATGACAAAACCTGAAACGTTTGAACGGTGTAGTGTCAATGTTGATTTATTTGTTGATTTTCCAGTTAATTCAGCATTTAATTCATTCGAGATAGATATTGAAGGTGATTTTAGTACACTTATTCCTGTTTCAGTAACATTAAATCCAGACAATCAATCACTATCCTCATGGAATATTGAAACAAATTATTCTCCAAGCGAAATATCAATTGCAGCTGCTGGTATTGATACATCATTCGACGATGGAAAACTATTAACAATAACATTTTATATTGACACGACCGAATTATCATATTTCCCACTTACTATAAAAAATGCTCTTTGGGGTGAAGAATCCAACTCAATTATCACCTTGGATGGTGGAATATTTATAAAACCGCCAATAATAATTGGTGATGTATCAATAAACCGAAAAATTCAAGCTGAAGATGCGGCCTTAATTCTAAAACATATTGTCAACCTGGACACATTAAATGCTGACCAATTGTTAAGAGCCGATGTTACATTGGACTCAACTATATCCGCATTGGATGCAACATATATATTAAAATATTGTGTCGGTTCAATTGATACGCTACCGTATTCCGGTTCACAAGATTCACTATTTGCAAATCTAACATTGGGTTTATATGAAGATTTTATAACCCCTGGATATGTTTTCAAATTACCCTTATCATTTCATCAATACAGTAATATAAAATCCTGTGAGGCAGTAGTGACATTCCCTTCGGAATATCTTGAATATAGGAAGGCAATTATAAATCAAGATATTACTAACTTCGAAATAAATGATATTACAGACGGTAAAGTAAAAATTGCATTTGCCTGTGAAATACCTTCAAGTGATTATTATTGTCCATTTGAAATTGAATTTCTCATGAAAGATTGTGGGTATGAGACACATGTAGATGTGTTAGTAGATAAATTAAAAGTAAATGAAAATATTCTTTTTGAGAAGGAGAAAATAGGCTTCTTATTTAATGATTTGGGGATAGAGACAAATAACATTCCAAAAGAGTTTCAGTTATATCAAAATTATCCCAATCCGTTCAATTCATCGACAACAATTCAATATGATTTACCAATAAATTCAAACGTGAGAATTAATGTTTATGATATTTCTGGAAAACTTATTACGACACTTGTAGATAATTATCAAGATGCTGGAAAATACAATTTAATCTGGGATGCACCACAGTTAAGTTCAGGATTGTATATTTACCAGATTGAAACGAGTAATTATAGAAATATTAAAAAGAGCATTTTAATTAAATAATATGATAGGTATATGTGAATAATAAATAACAAGTTACCACTTTACTGTGTTTATGTGATTCCCCAACTGATTCTACCCTCTGAAAATTCAAGTAACGAATCCTTTTTCCGTCGTTAATGGAACATTTTTTGATTTTTTCAAAATAATTCATTTTCTCAAAAATAAGATGATAGAAATTGTTAATTATAAATGAATTAAGTACCTTTTTTATTATCAAAGACCGGGAAAATTCATTCTGTTATGTGTAGGAATGGGTATAAATGTATATCAACGGGGGGTGCTCCCAATGGTTCGGGGGGTGGGGTGCCTTTAAATAAATATTGGGTTGGTCTTTTTTTCTATATTAACACGGGTGCGTAAATTCCCCTATGTCTACCATGTCAAAATAATAGGGATAGAAGGAATCATAGTGGGAATAGTTTTCCCGTCGAAAAAATGAATGTCATAATGTCTATTATTAGCCCGTATGACACTTGGGCATACCCCGAAGTTGTTTTTATCGACGGAGAAAAAATATTACAGTCTAACTCCGGAGCCGGAAGCACAGGTTCAAGTCCTGTTGGGGGTACTACCCATTTTATAGACGAAAAACATATGTTCATATTAGGATTATAAAAGTTTAAATATCTTTTAAGTCAATCCAGATATTTGTTTACAAAGGTAAATATTATCCAACGCGAGAATCCAATATACAATCTGTGCAAACATAGCAATATTTGGGGATATTGTCGTAATGTCAAATAGAGGCAATATACCAATTAACTTGTGTGACGAAATGTCCTGTATGATTTCTGGCACAGGCTTTGTAAAATGATGAACGCTTTTTAATAGAAGTAGAACTGAAAACTGGATGGAATTTGGTTTTTATTTAATGAAGATTATCGATTAAATACAATTAACTTTAACCAATGATTGAAAAAGTGCTAAAAAATTGAAAGGAGAATAGAATATGGCAATTAAACCTTTAGCAGATCGCGTGGTTGTAAAATCATCCGAACCCGAGGAAAAGACATCCGGTGGAATTATCCTTCCGGATACTGCAAAGGAAAAACCTCAGGAAGGCACTGTTATTGCTGTCGGTCCGGGAAAAGTCAGTGAAAACGGAACAAAAGTCGCTATGGAAGTTAAAGTAGGGAATAAGATTCTCTACGGTAAGTACTCCGGGACTGAAGTCACCATTGATGGTATTGAACATCTAATCATGAGAGAAAGTGATATTTTGGCTGTTATCAGCTAAAATAGAAAGGAGCAATAATAATGGCAAAACAAATCGAATATAACGTCAAAGCAAGATCAGCTCTCAAAGAAGGAGTTGATAAATTAGCAAATGCGGTAAAAGTGACCCTCGGGCCAAAAGGCCGGAATGTAGTCATTGAAAAGAAATTTGGTTCTCCTACAATTACCAAAGACGGTGTCACGGTTGCAAAAGAGATTGAGCTCGAAGATAAGATGGAGAATATCGGTGCACAGATGGTAAAGGAAGTTGCTTCAAAGACTTCCGATATCGCTGGCGATGGTACCACGACCGCTACAGTTCTGGCCCAGGCTATTATTTCCGAAGGCTTGAAAAATGTAACTGCCGGTGCCGATCCTATGGAAATTAAAAGAGGGATCGATGCCGCTGTGATTGAAATCGTTAAAGGTCTGAAAGAGATCAGCAAAGAAGTGACCGGCAGCAAAGAGAAAATTGCTCAAGTTGGCTCAATCTCTGCCAATAATGATAAAGTTATCGGTGACTTAATTTCTGATGCAATGGAAAAGGTCGGTAAAGACGGAGTTATTACTGTTGAAGAATCCAAATCGACAGAAACTGGCTTGAGAGTTGTTGAAGGTATGCAGTTTGATCGCGGATATTTGTCCGCATACTTTGTTACTAATGCTGATGCAATGGAAGTAATCCTTGATGATCCTTATCTCTTGATTTATGACAAAAAAATCAGCGCCATGAAAGATCTTTTGCCGATTCTTGAAAAAGTATCCCAGATGGGGAAATCGCTTCTGGTCATTTCGGAAGATGTCGAAGGTGAAGCGTTGGCTACATTAGTTGTCAACAAACTGCGTGGCACCCTGCGGATTGCTGCGGTAAAAGCACCGGGTTTTGGTGATCGTCGAAAATCTATGCTGGAAGATATTGCCGTTTTGACCGGTGGAACTGTGATTTCTGAAGAACAGGGTTTCAAACTGGAAAATGCAACAGTATCTTATCTCGGCCAGGCTAAGAGAATAACGATTGACAAAGACAACACAACAATCGTTGAAGGGGCTGGAAAATCCGACGATATTAAAGCCCGGATCAAACAGATCAAAGCCCAGGTTGAATCGTCAACGTCCGATTATGACAAAGAGAAACTTCAGGAACGTTTAGCCAAATTGTCAGGCGGCGTCGCTGTTTTGGAAGTTGGTGCTGCTACTGAAGTTGAGATGAAAGAGAAAAAAGCCCGCGTTGAGGATGCGCTCCACGCAACTCGTGCTGCTGTAGAAGAAGGAATCGTTCCCGGTGGCGGCGTTGCTCTGTTGAGAGTTCTCAAGAAACTGGATAATCTGAAAGTCAGTGGAGACCAGGCTGTTGGAGTTAAGATTGTGAAAAGAGCAATTGAAGAACCAATTCGCCAGATTGCCCTGAATGCCGGACATGAGCCTTCAATTGTGGTTCAGAAAGTCAAAGAAGGCAAGGATGACTATGGCTTTGATGCCTACAAAGAAGAATACGTCAATCTCTACCAGGCCGGAATCATTGATCCGACAAAGGTTGTTCGGATCGCCCTTGAAAATGCGGCCAGTATTGCCGGTTTATTATTGACTACTGAAGCATTGATCTGTGAAATACCAGAAGATGAACATGCTCCAGCCATGCCTTCGGGCGGTGGAATGGGCGGAATGTATTAATCAATAACTGATTACGCATATAATGGGCTGTTTCAATTATTGAAATAGCCCATTTTTTATTTAGAAATATCCTAGTATATTATAAATGTATGTACTTGATTTAATGTGTAAACAAGGATATATTGCAACCATAAAAACAGGAGGATAAATGGCAAACTTATGGGGCGACATAAAGAAAAACCTTGGAGAATGGGTCACCAAAGCCGCTGACAAGGCCGGAGAATTTACTCGTGAAGCCGCGGATAAAGCGGAAGAAGTCACAAAGCTTGGGAAAGTTAAACTGGATATATTCCAGACAAAACGGGATATAGAAAAACAGTTTGCAGAATTGGGTGGTACTGTTTATCATCTAATTCAGGAAAAGAAAACCAAAGATTTTGAAAAAAATGAAAATGTAAAAGCCTGTCTGGCAGTGATAAAAGATTTAGAGAAGAAACTGAAAGACAAGGAAAAACAGTACAAGTCCATTCAGGGAGCCAGTCAGGCAGAAAAGGCGAAACCAGCCAATCCGGAAACGAAAAAAGAAGAAAAATAGTTTCCCAATTTCAAATTAAAAATCCATAATGAAAAAGAGCGGGTCCTTAGATAAATATCCCCACTCGCATAGTCACGTGCTTAAGAGATATTTTGAGGAAATCAGCCACGAAGATCCTCTGACACCCGAAGAGGAAATAAAACTTGCTGCAAAAGTCCGGCAGGGGGATTCACAGGCACTTGACAAGTTATTACGGGCGAATTTACGTTTCGTAGTATCTGTCGCAAAAAAATACCAGAATCATGGATTGTCCCTTGAAGATCTGATTAACGAAGGAAATATCGGATTAATAAAAGCGGCCCAGCGGTTTGATGAAACCAGGGGTTTTAAATTTATTTCATACGCTGTATGGTGGATCAGACAAACCATATTACAGGCAATTTCCGAATATTCACGATTAGTAAGATTGCCGCTAAATGTGGTTGGGAATCTTAATAAAATCTCGAAAATAACCTCTGAATTCGAGCAGGAATATGAACGGGAACCGACGACAGAAGAAATTGAAGAAATCCTTGCCCAGGAAAAAATTGATCTGGATGTCCTCCGGCAGCTTTCTGAGGGAACCTTGAGTATTGATTCCCCTATTGGGAAAAATGGAACTGGAACTCTTCAGGATATTTTAAGGGGCCAGGAGGAAAACGAACCGGGGAATTTGCTTACCGAAGAATCATTTCATATTGAAGTTGAGAGGGCATTGCGAAGTCTTGACGATAGAGAGTCGACCATTATTCGGATGTACTTTGGGATTGGCCATGAGCTGCCAATGACGCTTGAAGAAATAGGAAATTATCTTCATTTGACACGAGAAAGAGTCCGTCAAATAAAAGAGAAGGCATTACGAAAGCTGCGACACACTTCAAGAGCGCTCAATTTAAGAGGTTTTTTAGGCTGATAAAAAATGTTGACAAAGTGTTTACATTTTATTAATATGAGGTGTGGATGAAGATCTTGGGGTTACCAATATAGAAAATTGTTAGAAAAAGAATGAAGAAACAATCCAAACTTGTTCTTGTTTGGAACACAAAAAGATCGCCAAAAACTTTTAGCTTGTCTCACAGACAGTTGATCGGTTCGGTGGTTTTTACTGTTTTAGTAATCATAGGTGCAGTAACAATCGGAATTAATGCTTTTTCAAATTCCATTTATAATGCCAAAGTAGTCCGACTTAAAAAAAATAACAGTAAACTTGTTGGCACCATGTACGATCTGGATCAGCGGATTCAACAAATGGAATCAGAACTGCATGTTCTTGCCGAAAAAGATCAGGCATTACGAACATATGCTGATATTCCGGTAATTGATCGGGATGTTCGGAAACTTGGTATTGGAGGAAAATATAGTTTTCAAGGCGAAGAACTGGACAATCTGTTACCCGATGACAATGTGAAGATATCGGAATTGGCAACGGATTTGGACCGTCTGACCCGTGAAATCAAATTGGAACGTATCAGCTACGAAGAAATCTATAATGCTATTAAGCATCGATCTCCCCAGATAAAATCAACTCCATCAATTCGCCCGGTAAACACCGGCTATATTTCAGATGGTTATGGTTATCGTCGTGATCCGTTCACCGGTACCCGGCAGTTCCATTATGGAATTGATATATCATCACCATCGGGAACGCCTGTGTATGCAACTGCTGACGGTGTTGTCCGAAGCACAAATTACAGCAGCACATATGGTAAGATAATTAAAGTCGATCATGGGTATGGTTATTCGACCTTTTACGCTCATCTATCCAAAATGGTAATTAAACCGGGTGATGTTGTAATGCGTGGTCAAAAAATTGCCGAAGTTGGTTGCACTGGCAGAAGTACCGCGTCTCATCTACATTACGAAATACGGCAGTTCGGGATAAATAAAAACCCACTCGATTATTATTTCACCGGATATATCCGTTAGAATATTTTTACTAATATCATATTTTTTAATTCAGCTTTATTAATAGGCTGTTTTTTTTTAAGTTTCAGCTACTATGAAAGCAGGTAAATACTATATTGAAACTTACGGTTGCCAGATGAACGAGGCTGATTCTGAGATCATTGCCGGACTTCTGGAACGAGAAAATTTTATTTCAACCTGCAATCCGGATGAAGCCGATATCATCCTGGTGAATACATGCAGCGTTCGTCATGGTGCTGACAACCGGGCAATATCACGGCTGTCCCAGTTTAAATCCTTTAAGAAAACGAATCCGAATCTTCTCCTTGGTCTCGTGGGCTGTGTTGCCCAACGTGATCGTGGTAAAATATTAGAAGAGAAACCCTTTATTGACCTTGTATTAGGTCCGGACGCCTATCGTCAAATCCCTGAATTAGTAGTGAATAAAACCCATTCCTTTATTGACGTAAATCTTTCCAGAAAGGAAGTCTACGATGGTCTGATGCCGTTCAGGAACAGTGTCGTTAATGCCTGGGTGTCAATCATGCGGGGTTGTGATAAATTCTGTTCCTATTGCATTGTTCCCTATACCCGCGGCCGTGAACGCAGTCGCTCCATAAAAAGCATTGTTGAAGAAATAAAGAGGGCCGTTAGTGACGGGTATCAGGAAATCACGCTGCTCGGACAAAATGTCAATTCCTATCGTTACGATGATCACCGTTTCCCGGACCTGCTCATACAAGTTGCGGAAATACCAGGTGTTAAGCGGGTTCGCTTTACATCACCCCATCCGGAAGATGTAAACACAAGAATGCTGGAAGCAATGCGTGACTATGACAATATCTGTAAACATATTCATTTACCTCTGCAATCGGGATCAACAAAAGTATTGTCCGCGATGAATCGCTCTTATACACAGGAAAAGTATTTAGACTTTGTGACGAATATCCGAAAATATTTACCCGAATGTGGAATTACAACTGATATTATTGTCGGTTTTCCCGGTGAAACCGCAGCTGATTTTGAAGAAACTCTACATGTGATGGATGAAGTTATCTTTGATAATGCGTACATGTTTAAGTATTCTCCACGTCCAAATACTGCTGCCGCTAAACTGACCGATGACGTTACCGAGGAAGAAAAAGCGGAACGCCTGAACCTCATCATTGCGAAACAGAAAAGACATACAACGTTCAGAAATCGTCAGACAATCGGGACCATTCAATCGGTATTAATTGACGGATGCAGTAAAAAAAATGTTGATGAAAAAATAGGTAGGACTGATTCGAATAAACTGGTAATTTTAAAAGAAGGAAGCGCTGACATTGGTGATTTAATCAATATATTAATTACCGGCGCACCCGGTGTCAGTCTGTTTGGAAAAATTCAAAAATCATGAGGTTGTTATGAAATATTTAAAGTTGCTTGGGCTAGTTTTAGTTGTTCTGATTTTACTGGTGTTTGTAATTCAGAATGTGGGTCAGAAGATTACCTTGAAATTCTTCAGTAGTAACTATGCGTTCAGTACTGAAATGATCGTCGTGTTGTTACTATCATTGGTTTTCGGATTTTTGATTGGCTACCTGATTGCCGGGTTTCAGATTTTGGAACAAAAGAAGATAGTGCGCGTCTTAAACAGTGAATATAAAAAGCTAAAAAAAGAGATTGATCTATTGCGCAATAAGGACCTTGAAGAGGTTGAGATAAAAGAATAATCGAATAAAGGATTATAAATGACAACATTTGAAATCATTCTGGCGTTTGTATTTGTTGTAATCTTAATAATGGTATTTGGGACCATTATTGGGCGGAGGAAATCGGAGACAAAGCCAAAAACATCGCTCTATTCACAGGCTTTGAACCACATTCTGCAGGGCGAGTACGACAACGCTATCAAGGAACTGAAATCGATCATTGAGAAAGACACCAGCCATATTGACGCGTATATTAATTTAGGAAATATTCTCCGTAAAACCGGAAAATTAAAACCCGCTGTGAAGGTGCATCAGGCCTTACTTTATCGTCAGAACATAAACAAACTCCAGAAACTGGAAATTATGCGCAACCTGGTACTAGATTATGTTGACCTTAATGAGAAGGGGATTGCATTATCTGTTGCGCTGAATATACTGGATGTGGAAAAGAAAAACATTTGGGCTTTGGAAAAAATATGGCACTTATACCGGGATCTGAAAAAATGGAATAAAGCATCGGAATACATGGAAAGAGTTCTTCATATCCGAAAAGAAGACAATAAGCGGGCCATGGCTATTTACAAAGTGCAGGAAGGCCTTGAAAAATTTGATAACCAAGCGTTTCATGATGCTCGTCTGATTTTTCGGAAAGCGATTCGAATCGACTCCCGCTGTGAGGCGAGTTACTATTACATAGCAGAGTCATATTTAAAAGAAAAACGGGATGCCGACGCCGTGGGGTGGTGGGAAAAATTTGCTGAAATTGCTCCCAGGAAAGCATGGCTGATTTTTCCTCAACTTCAAAAAGTACTGTTTAATTACGGTAATTTTGGAAATATTGAAGATTTTTATCTGAAAATATTGAAAAATGAACCAAACAATGTTCGCACAATAACCGCGTTGGCAAGTTTTTATGAACGCAAAGGAGACTTATCCAGGGCGTCGGATCTGATCAGTGATTTGATCGAAACCAATCCAACATCGGTGATAGCGAAAATCGCCTACTGTAAGTTGTTAATTGCCCTAAAACGTGACCGGGAGGCCGGTGACATACTGACGGATATAGTAAATCGGTTTGATTCCATTAATGAAGTCCGCTGTTCCAATTGCGGACATATCGCCAATGAAGCACTATGGATTTGTCCTATTTGCGGAACCGAGGATTCATTTTTGGAATGATAATGAAACGACTTTTTATGGTAGTGCTCTTCTTTTTCCCGGTCCTGATTTTTACCCAGGATCTTAATCGATATTTTGAATATATCGAACAGGATGAAGTTGATCAGGTTAGATCGGCTATCCCGAATTTGATGCGAAAATATCCCAATAATCCGGATGTCCTGTATCTCTCAGCATTAGTCGAACCTGAGGGCGATAAGGCTCTTTTAATTTACAAAGATGTCATGAGCCAGTATCCGAACAGTGGCCGGGCGGACGATGCCTTGACAAAAATCATTGAATATCTATACACCAAGGGGCTTTATAATAGAACCATAGGTTATTCAAAACAGTTAATTTCCAAATATCCGGATAGTGAAAATATCGGAAATTGTGTTTACATGCTGCTGAGCAGTTTTAACGTTTTGAATAAAAAAGATTCTGTTGATTACTACTATTCTTACTATCTGAAACGATATCCGGATATGCAGCTGCCGTTTAAAAACTATCAGTCCGCCTCGGTTTATGTAACAGATGATAAACCGATGGAAAATGTTAAACAGGCTCCGGAATCAAAACCGGTTGAACGAACTATTTCTGAACTAAAGTGGGCCTTGCAGGTTGGTGCCTTTGGAAATTCGCAGAATGCGCTGGCTCTAAAAAACCGTCTTCAATCTTATGGTTATGAACCCTATGTTCAGAAAATTAAAGGCAGTAACACGGATCTGCTATCTGTGCGGGTTGGAAACTACAATTCTCAGGAAGAAGCCAGTGCAGCCGGTGATCGGTTGAAAGCGCTCCATAAAATTGATTTTATCGTGATTAAGAGGAATTCATGGGAATGATTGCAACCCCGGTGGGTGCCACGGTCTTCAAAATCGCTGTTCCCGACACAATCGGGAAGCTGGGTTCGACTCCCAGGCGTTCCCGCTAATATTCTTTTTAATACTATTTGATTTTAGTAATGAATAGTTATTATATTAGAACCGCGATATTTTAAAACTGAAGTTCTAGGGGGTGCTTTTCACTAACATATGAAAGGCTGAGAAAATACCCTATGAACCTGATCTGGATAATGCCAGCGAAGGGAAATTGCTATGAACTACAAATCATTTCTCACGTTTTTCTTCATTTTTCTTTTCCCGCTTTTCATTTTTAAATCAGTTTTTGCCACAGATTATGTAATCAGCGGAAAATTACTGTCCATTGAAACCAGCAAACCGGTGGAATATGCCAATATTTTACTGACAACCGGCGAGGGAACCTATTCCGACGAGACAGGCGATTTTCAAGTTAAATCTGAAAAATTACCGGTTAAAGTAACCATATCTCACATTGCTTTTCGGGATACTTCCTTTATAGTTTATAATAGTTCTATTGGTAATATCTATCTAAGGGCTGAAGTTATAGCAGGTGAAGAGGTTTTTGTGACGGCAACTAGAGCCGTTAAAGGCAAATCCCCGGTGGCTTTTTCGACATTGTCTAATGAAGAGATTAAAGCTCGTTATACGGTTGAAGATGTTCCTATGATTCTGGCGATGGAACCGGGTGTTTATTCCTACAGTGAAAGCGGCAATGGGACCGGATATTCCTATATCCAGATTCGGGGTTTTGATCAGAGCCGCATTGCGGTGATGATGAATAATGTGCCTTTGAATGATAATGAAAGTCATCAGGTTTATTGGGTTGATCATGGCGATGTTCTTAGTGATGCCGAAGATGTTCAGATACAGCGCGGCATTGGGAACAGCCTTTATGGCACTTCGGCTTTTGGAGGATCGGTAAATGTGATTACATCGATTGGGTCCGATAAACCGGAATTGTCACTGAATGTAGGTGCGGGTTCGTACAATACGTCTAAAATCCATCTAAAAGCCACTAGTGGAGCGCTTGCCAATAAGAGAGTAAAAATGTCGGCAAGGCTTTCACAAATTAAATCCGAAGGCTATCGGGATTTTCATGATACCGTCCAAAAATCAGGAGCCTTTGGGGTCGAATATGACGGTAAAAACTTTACACATCAATTCAGAGCATTAGTCGGCTATGAGAACAGTCATCTGATGTGGGACGGGATTTCCACCGATGAAATCAATGACCGGGAAAAACGGCGGGCAGGCTATGAATCTTACCTTGATGACTTCTTACAACAAGTTTATTCACTGAACAGCTCATGGCGGATCAATGACAGTTTCCATTTCACTAATGTGGCTTATCTGGTGAAGGGCAAGGGCTATTATCAAACTGAAAAGGCTTCCGGTTACGATCTTGCCGATGACGGTGGAACCGATGACCGTGACGATTTTCGGGATTTTCTTATTTCATACAATCTTGACGATTATTACGAAGGGTATCCGTGGGATTCCATGAATAGCCGGGAATTGGGCTTTACCCGTCGGAAATGGATCGTAAATAGCTATTTTGGAATTATTCCAACATTAACCTATATCCGTGATAAATATCGTCTTGATGTCGGCGGTGAGATTCGCTCCTATACCGGTGATCATTACGGTGAAATCGCCGATTTCTCAGATCCTGATTTATCGTCTCTAATTTCAGAAGATTGGTATCGGTATTATAACTATATTGGTGAAAAACTAATCACTACCGGTTTCGCACACTTTGCTTTTGAACCGCTTGAAAAATTAAAACTGATTGCCGATTTGCAATATCAATACATTCACTGGAATATGGATCAGAAGAAAATCGGACATGCCGTCGGGTATCAATTGAATGCAAAATGGAATTTTCTGAATCCGCGCCTGGGGGCGATTTATTCGTTCTCTGATGAATTGTTTGTCTTTGCCAATTACGGTAAAGCCCAGCGGGAACCGGCTGATGACCAGATTATTGAAGCCGACGATGTATGGAATGCTCCCCAAAAAGCCTCGGCTGAATTAATTCATGATTATGAATTAGGAGGCAGATATAGAATCCGGCAACTTGAAATCGATCTGAATCTTTACCGGATCAATTATAAAAATGAACAGCTGAAGAATATCGATATTGAACAGGAGGGTGAGTACGATTATTTTCAGGCCGGGAAAACACTGCACCAGGGACTTGAAATTGAGTTCGGCTATCAAGCTTCAAAATACTGGTCATTGAACCTGAATAGCAGCATTGGCGAACATATTTTCAGTACTGGCGATTTAAAAGGAAATACCATTCCCAATGTGCCTTGCATTCTCTTCAACGGGAGTTTGACCGTCAAGCCAGTGAACCATCTCTCTGTTTTTCTGACATCACGCTATGTTGGCAAACAGACCATTGATAATGAAAATATTGGCGCCAATCCGGAATACTGGCTATTTGACGGCGGTTTCCGAATCAGTTTTCAATATTTTGAGATGAGTGCAAAAGTGAATAATATCTTCGATACTCTGTATTCAACATTCGGATACGGTTATGAAGGGGATGGCTACTGGGCCTATTACTGGCCCGGCGCAACCCGCAATGTGTTTGTGTCGGTATCGTTTAAGCTTTAATAAAAAAACATGTGCAGAGACGTTGCATGCTACGTCTCTACGATTTACAGTTAATAATCGGTTTCAATCAATTGATAGTTCCGGTTTCCTAATCCAATCTGTTCGCCATATTCCAATTGGATAGTGGCGTCCAGTGCCGGAAAAGCGATCTGGGAAAGAGATTTACCGGTCTGTTTTTTTGTTAGATCATAGACAGCCTGATCGATAGCGACGGGATCGGTGCCGGCGAGGACGCCAATATCGTCAATTAATGGGATTGGTTTTTGTGCGAGACAGTCACAGTCTTTTGTCATATTGATCATAAAAGTCAGAAAGCCCATTTTTCCGTTTTTCTGCTTTACGATTCCGAGTGCGTGTTCAGCAATCTGTTTTTGAAGCAATTCGGACGAACTGTCCCATTTGAATTTTACGGCATTAAAACGGCAAACCGCCAGACATTCGCCGCATCCGATACAAATTCCTTCATCAATGAACGCAAAAACATCGCCGACTGTAATCGAATCCACGGGGCACCAGTTGGTACAGACACCGCAGGCAGTACATTTGGTTTCACTGATGATTGGTTTGGACACCGAATGCTGGGTGAGTTTGCCTTTGCGGCTGGACATTCCCATACCGAGGTTTTTGATTGTAGCTGCCAATCCTGTACCCAGATGACCGGTGGCATGCGTAATGACGATTGCCGAGTATGCTGAAACGAGTTCAGTGGCCAGTGAAATTGACTTATTCAAAGGTGCATTAATCTCGATTTCCGTTTCATTTCGCCCCAGAATACCATCGGCAATAATTATCGGTGCGCCGAGTTTTTCGGATGTAAAACCATGCTCGGCGGCAACTTCAAGATGATCGATAGCATTATCCCGGCGGCTTTTATAGAGTACGTTCGTATCCGTTACAAAGGGTTTGGCGCTGCAGCTTTTGATCATTCGCACGATTGGTTCGACATAATGATGGGGGAGATAGCTGGTATTACCGGGTTCGCCGAAATGAACTTTAACAGCCGTAATGTCATTCTTCTCAATGATTTTGTCAAATCCGGCAGTTTTAAATAGTTTTTTCAGACGATTTTTGGTCTGGTCTATCGGATCGGAATGCTGGAATCGTAATAAATAAACGGGTGTACTCATATAAATCCTTCAATTATACCATTCCAAATTTAAGTGAAATCAGGTCAAATTCAATATCGCCTATTTAAAAAATCATTGTAACGAAACAATCTGTTGAATATTCAGTAAAACAATTTTGCTTTCTTTCGCAGGAATGGTTATTTTTACTCGATAATAAGGAATACCAAATGAGACGATTTATTAAAATTATTACCCTGTTGATTGTGTTTCTGATTTTTCATCAGCCGGCCTTTTCGCAAAAAAAATATGTCCCACCAGGGACTCCCGGAGGAGGTATCGACGATCCTAATGCCCGGTATGGCGGATTAGCCCTTGTGCAGTCCAATAACGGTGGCGGAGTTGGCGGTTTTTACGAATGGGCGCTGAACTCATCTAATCACCTGACTGCCAATTTGAATATCGTTTTTGTGCGTGGTAAAAACGATTATCAGATATACGATTACAATTCGTCATACTATTATAATTCACCGGTTTACCTCGACCGTCCGAATAAGACTAGATTGAATTTCCTGTCGTTCCAATTAGGCTACAAACGGATTTTGTTTACGGATAAACTGGCTAATAATTTCCGGCCATTTCTCTATTGTAATGCCGGCCCGGTTATCGCAATGGATCCTGCAAATGTACCGGACTGGTCTGACCGGATCAAAAATATCGACTATTACTATAACGGTACGGTTCATTTTGGCGCCGGGATCGATTTTGCCACAATGCCAAAGTCTCTCATTTCCCTCTTTATCGGTTATGAATACCTCAACTTTCGGAATAAAATTGATATTCCTAACGAACCGTTGGAGGGAGAAAATTGGGTTTCCGATTATACCGGTCGGCGGAATTTCAGTGGAATAGTCATCAAGATCAGTCTTGGGAAAAAGTTTTAATGCATCACTATTATTTTTATGTTTCGCCTGAAAAGATAAATGACAATTCAGCAACATTGACGCATGACGATTTTCGGCATTGCATACAGGTTCTCAGAAAAAAAGTCGGAGATGAAGTCTCTCTTGTCGATGGTAATGGGAATATTGTTCATTCAATAATTCAGGAACTTACGAAAACCAGTTGTAATTGCCGGATTTTAACAAGAGAGAAACGGGCAAAAGCCCTGAAGACTGATATCATTCTGGGTTTTGGCCTCGTAAAGACAAAAGCATTGGAACTTATGATTCGAGACGCTACGGCGTTGGGAGTGTCCGGGATAGTACCATTACAGACAAAACATTCTATTAAACAGAGTATCAATGCTGAAAGAGCTCATAAAATTGCCGTTGAGTCAATTAAACAGAGCGGAAATTACTATCTTCCGGAAATCGAAAAACCGCAATCTTTATCGAAATGGTTCAATGGAATTCCACCCAATACAGTAAAAATTATATGCGACCAGGAAAGCAATAACAAATTATGTGAATTGTTGTTGGGCGGTGATTCGATTAAATCAATCGCTGTTTTGGTTGGACCGGAAGGCGGCCTGCATGATGATGAGATCAAACTGGCGCTTGAAGCCGGTTTTATACCTGTGAATTTAAATCCTTTTCGTTTGCGAACGGAATTGGCAGTTGTAGCAGCGATTTCAAGTATTTGTTCATTAGTTAACTGAGGAAGGGAAACCAGGTGAGTGACGAGTGTGTTTTCTGTAAAATTGCGAACGGTGAGTTTGGTACAAAGTTTATCTATGAAGATGCTGAATTGTTGGCGTTTCGTGATATAAATCCTCAGGCGCCGGTGCATGTCTTGATTATTCCCGGAAAACATATAACACGAATAAATCGACTGGAAGATTCAGATCAGTCCCTGGCAGGAAAAATGATTCTGACTGCCAATAAAATTGCACGGGATGAACGGATTTCCGAAAGTGGTTATCGATTGATATTTAACTGTGGCCCTGACGGTGGGCAGGAGGTCGAGCATATTCATCTGCATCTGCTGGGTGGTCGTCAGATGAACTGGCCGCCGGGGTAATGCGTTTTAAAGCAAACAGATACCGTTTAACCGGATATTTTTCCGTTAAGCAAGAAACACCTGCCATTTTCCATTGAATTGAATATATTAATCCGGCATATCAGAGATGTGCTATTAGAAAACTGACATATGTATATATCCAAACTTTCGCTCTACGGTTTTAAATCTTTCTCGAAAAAATCTGAAGTTCATTTCGGCAAGGGAATCACGACAGTCGTCGGACCAAACGGTTGCGGTAAAACGAATATTGTCGATGCGATTCGCTGGGTAATTGGAGAACAGAAGTCCAGTGTCTTACGCGCCGATCGCAATACGGATATGATCTTTAATGGTACGGCAACCCGTCGGCCGCTCAATCTGGCCGAAGTATCCCTGACGATCCATAATGTCAGCGGCAGACTTTCACTGCCATATTCTGACATCATCATCACACGCCGGGTTTACCGGAATGGTGAAAGTGAATATTTCATCAATAATAACCTGTGCCGGTTGAAAGATATTACAGACCTGTTTATCGATACCGGAATGGGCGCCAACGCCTATTCGATCATTGAATTGAAAATGATTGAGGATATCCTGAGTGAGAATCCTGATGAGCGTAAACGACTCTTTGAAGAAGCAGCAGGCGTCAATAAATACCGGGTGCAGCGGAAGGCCGCTCTGCGAAAACTGGAAGCAACCAAGGATGATCTGACCCGTTTAAATGATATAATCAATGAGATTGATGCCAAAGTTAAAAACCTTCATCGTCAACTTAAGCGATATGAGAAACACCAGGAAACAACGGCGAGTTTAATTGAATCCGAAGTCCAACTGGCGATGCGAAAAACTACAGATATTCGGAAATCTCTGGATCCCATCGAAGGCCATATCTCCGAAGACCGGAAAGAGATTGAAAAAGTCATAAAGGATTTAACCGGTAAAGAGGAAATCTGGAATACCAATCAAAAGGAATTTGAAGAACAGGAAAGCGTTCTCGACGAGAAGAATCAACAGCTCTCGGAAATTCGGGAAGAACGGAATAAATACGCTACTGAAGAACTGGTACTGAAAGAACAAATACGCAATATAAATCAGACAATTGCCCGGCTTCAGAATGATATTCTGCAGTACGAAAAGACAATTACTTTTACAAAAGAGAAGGAAGTTGAATTAAAACAGCAGCATCTTGACACTCAAAAACAGCTTAATGATAAGCGTGAATCATTTAAAACTATTGAATCTACTGGCGAAGAAATTGAGCAACGGTATTCGAAAGTGAATGCTGAGATTCAGGCTCTTCAGGAAGAACGCTTCAGTTTATCAAAGAAGCAGGCAGAGAACAGTGCCAGGTTTGGTAATCTCCAGGAAAATATCGCTCAGCGGGAAAAAGAACTGACATCTATTGAGGAACATCTGGTTTCTCAGAGAGAAAATGAGAAAAAAATATCCGAATCCCTGAATGTGATTCATGATAAAATCAGTTCGCTGAATATTAATCTGCAATTAAAACGAGATAATCTGGACGAATTGGAAACCCGGTATAACCAATTTTATGAATCCGAGCGCAATCTTCAGAAGGAACGCCGGGATGTGGAGTCCCGGTTGGATCGGCTGAACAACCGGATTCAGTTCTACACCGGGATAATCCAGTCAAAAGAAGGGTTCAGCCCAGGTTTGCAATATGTTATAGAAAATCTGCCTGATTTTCCGGGGATAAAAGGAGCATTGTCAGATCTGTTGTCAGTTGATTCAAAATATTATACAGCAGTTGAAGCCGTGATAAAGGATATTTCACGCTTACTGGTCGCTGAAAATCGTACAGCAGCGCTGCAAGCTCTTTCAAGATTAGCCGAACAGGATAAAGGCCGGGTATCTATTATTCCGCTGGACAATGAGTATCAACAGCAAACCGCCAATCCTGTTACAAACCTGATTCCATTGACGAACTATGTCAAATGTGATAAATCCCTCGCAAATCTGAAAGAATTTCTGTTCCAGCAGATCTACTGTTGCGATGACGAACAGTATGATCTATTGATTAATGATCCGGATTGTCGTGGCATTTCACTGGTTTCGGATAAAGGACGTTTTCGGGATGCAAACGGAATATTCTCCGGTGGCTCCCGGGCCGCAGAATCCAATGTACTGGTCGGACGGACAGAAAAACTCTATCAATTGGAATCTGAATCAGATGCAGTGTCGGAAAAACTGAAAGCGGTCCAGGCACAGCTGGAATCTGTTCAGAATGATTTTACTGCCATTCAATCCCAGAAACAGGATATCTCCCGGTTAATCAAGAATGCGGAGCAGGAAGCGTTAAAATTACAGAGTCAGTTGCATCATGATGAATCACAACTAACCGAGTCAAAAAGTATTCAGAAAACGCTTGACAATAATCGAATTTCCCTGAAAGTACTGATTGAAAATTTTAAAGAACGAATTTTAAAGGAAGATCCAGGAAAATCAAATCTGGATGTTGAAATAGCTTCCATCGAGAAAAAAATCAGTAAGATACGGGAGCATGTTGCTGAAATTAAAAAAGAACTGGATCAAGTTGTCACTGATCGGCAAAATCAGCGTATTGAATTAATTAATCTGGAAAATAAATACAGGAATATCGGTGATAACCTGGAAATTACCAGGCGTACGATCCAGCGAACTCTTGAAAATATTGAAAATGCACGCCTTGAACTGAACAGTAACGGACAGGCAGCCGGTGATATTCAAATAAAGATTGGCGAAAATCAGAAACAATTGAGTGAATTTCAGAATACTGTCGCTGTCACAGAGAAAAATATTGAGGAATTCCGGCAATCATTTCAGGCCATTCGAATCAATATTCAGCGGCTGAATGAACAGCTGTTTAAATTGAGACGCGAAAAAGAAAAATTGTCCGAGTCGATCAGCCAGCTGGAACTGGGCCGGTCGGGTTTTCAAGCAGCGATCAATGAGATAAAATCCGTATTATTGGAAAAATACAATCGCACTATTCCGGATACTGTGCCCGACGATTTGCCGGAGAGGGAAGAACTGACCCGGAAAGTTGAGCGCTTTAAACGTAATCTTGAATTGATCGGTATGGTCAATATGACCGTAAAAGATGAATACGAAGAAGAGAATTCCCGTTTGACATTTCTGACGGAGCAGCGTGATGATTTGATAAAATCTGAAAAAGGGCTGAACGAGGTCATCACTCAAATCGATAGTATTGCCCGCGAACAGTTTCGTGAAATATTTGAAAAGATTCGTCTAAATTTCAAATCCACTTTTTCAATATTTTTTAACGGTGGTGAAGCTGATCTAAAAATAACCGGAGACAGTGATCCGCTGGAAGCCCAAATCGAGATATGGGCATGTCCGAGCGGGAAAAAGATGCGATCTCTGAAGATGCTCTCGGCCGGTGAAAAAGCCCTTACGGCGATAGCACTGTTGTTTGGTATTTATCTGGTCAAACCCAGTCCTTTTTGCATACTTGACGAAGTTGACGCCCCTTTAGACGATGAAAATACCCGCCGTTTTACAAATGTAATCAGAACCTTTTCTGAGAAAACCCAGTTTATTGTTGTTACACACAATAAATCTACAATGAGTATCGCTGATTCATTATATGGAGTAACGATGGCTGAAAGTGGTGTTTCCCAGATTGTATCCGTAAAATTGGAGTAGAATATGAAAGCGAAAATTAGTTTTTTACTGCTGCTATTAATATCAATACCGTCCATTGCAGCGGACTTTGATTTGGATTACGCCGTTTTCAGAGGCGATGAAGTCAATGATGTGGTTGAAGTATATTTGATGATACCGCGAATTCTGTTTGATTTCGTCGAAAGTGATGGTGCTTACCGTTCAAGTGCTTATGTCCGGGTGGCATTTGCTTTTGACGATACGGTGCGGCAGATGAAGGAATGGAGTTTTACTGACAGAGTTGATAACCCAAACCAAATTACTGACACTCAAAAAATACCGGAAATTGTGACGATCAATGTACCAAAAGGCAAGTACCGGATTATTGCAATTGTTATGGATCTGAATTCAAAGAAAACCTTTCGTAAAGAAACCGATATTCTTGTAAAAGACTTTGCTTTCGATAAGCTAGAGTTAAGTGACATCCAATTAAGCGGTCAAGCCTCGCGAACGGAGACGCAAAATAAGTTCAGTAAGTATTTCAACTATGATATCATTCCCAATGCCAGCAACATATATGGTGACCAAAATCCGATGATATATGCCTTTTGCGAGATATACAATCTGAAAACCGGCGCAGGTCAGAGCGAATCGTACCAGGTTCAGTATACTATTACAAATATCAACGATAAAATCATTCAACAAAATGAATGGCTTACAAAGAAGAAACCAGGGGCTTCAGCAGTAGAGATAAAGGGAATGAATATTGCTGAATTGAATTCCGGATTGTATAATTTCAAAATTGCTGTCAAAGAAGAAAATGCCGGCGCGGAAACGGTTGGCTTCAAGAGGTTTTATATTGCTAAAAATGATCAAAATAAGTTAATGGCTGATGTCATGGAGGAAGTCAATCTATCAGCATTGTCTGAAAAGGAATTAATTGAATTATTTAATCCTCTTAAATATTACGCCACCGATAAGGAACGCAAGATGTTTCGGAAATCGAATGTTGAAGGAAAACGTAATATTATCAATAATTTCTGGAAAACCCGTGACTCCGATCCAATAACACCACTTAACGAAGCCGAATTTGAATATCAACAGCGCATGAAATATGTGGCAGAACAATTTTCTTCACCACAGCGGGTAGGCTGGAAAACCGATATGGGAAGGGTATTTTTAATATATGGTCAGCCATCGGAAATTGAACGATTCCCTAGTTCACTGGAGACCAAACCCTATCAAATATGGTACTACTATGAATTTGAAGGTGGAGCCATTTTTGTTTTCGTTGATAAATCGGGATTTGGTATGATGGAATTAGTTCATTCGACAGCCAGAAATGAACTTCAGGACGAAGCATGGGAACGTTGGATACGGCCAATGGGAGATTCAGATAACGATTATTATTAAAAGAATTGATTTATCTGTCTCCGTTTCCTTGTGAAAACGTAATCTTAATAAGAAATCAATGAATAGTACTGCCGTCTCAGTAGATAGAAATAGAACACTGAAGATGATTGCTCGTGAATTTTATCATGGGCTTACATCGTTGCTGTTTCCGGCAATCTGTATTGTCTGTGATCAACGAATTGATGAACCGAATACAGTAGTATGCCACAACTGCTGGAGTGACCTAAAAGTACTTTCGACTGACATTGTCAAAATGAAACAAATTCCTGAACAACTTGATACAATTTTACCAGTATTTGAATTTAATGATACGATTCAAAAGATTATTCACGGACTAAAATATAGCGGATATAAATCTTCCGGAGCACATTTGGGACGGCTGATGGCTGCTCAGTTGCCACAAGACTTTTTATTGAAAGACACTGTCTTGATGCCTGTTCCACTGCATCCCCTTAAAAAGCGGGAGCGGGGGTACAATCAATCCATGTATATTGCCAGGGGAATTGCCGAAATATCGGGTAACATCATAAGAGATAATGTATTGAACCGGGTGAAAAATACGGTTACACAGACACATCTTGATGCTCATGAACGGCATGAAAATATGCAGAATGCGTTTGCTGTAAACCGTAGCTGTGATCTGAGTGGAATTTATTCAATAGTTCTTATAGATGATGTGTTTACAACTGGCGCCACAATGAACGCAGCAGCAACAGTATTGAAATCTCGCGGAGTCGCATCAATTCGCGGCCTGACAGTCGCTGCTCCGATATAAACACTTTGATATTTTCCTTGTTTAAAATACCTGAAAAAGGTAATATTTTAAGTTATCTGAAAATTAATAATAAGGTGAAATATGGCACGACTTACAATTGATGATTTAGCCGTAAAAGGACAAAAAGTACTCGTCCGGGTTGACTTTAATGTTCCCCAGGATGAAAACCAGAATATTACGTCGGATTTCCGTATTAAGGCAGCACTTCCGACAATTGAAAAACTGCTAAAGGGCGGTGGGAAAGTAATCCTGATGTCGCATCTTGGAAGACCCAAAGGGAAAAAAGATCCCAAATTCAGTCTTCAGCCGATTGCAGATCGATTGGGTGAACTAATCCCAAATAAAGTCTATTTTGCACCGGATTGTATTGGAACTGAAGTTACAGAGATGGTTAATAATCTGAAGGAAGGCGAAGTTTTACTTCTCGAAAATCTTCGGTTTTATGAAGAGGAAACAAAAAATGGTGAAGAATTCTCTGCCAAACTCGCCGCTCTAGGCGATATCTATGTAAATGATGCATTTGGAACAAGTCATCGGGCGCATGCGTCCATGGCAGGTGTTGCCAAATATTTTAAACAACGGGCTGCTGGTTACCTCCTTGAAAAGGAATTGCATTATCTGCAGGATTGTCTTGATGAACCAAAAAAACCCTATACGGCAGTTTTGGGTGGAGCCAAGGTGACCGGAAAAATCGAAATTATCGAGAGGCTTTTTGGCAAAGTCGATAATATTCTTATTGGCGGCGGTATGGCCTTTACCTTTCTGAAAGCTCAGGGAATGGAAATTGGTAAATCAATGCTTGAAGAGGATAAAGTTGATTTAGCCCGCGAAATCCTTAAAAAAGCTGAAGAAGTTGGATGTAAAATTTATCTGCCAAAAGATGTTGTCGTTGTATCGGAGCTGGTAGAAGGTGCGGAAATGGAAGTGGTTGCTGTGGATCAGATTCCGGCGGACAAACTTGGTGTTGATATCGGCCCCGAAAGCAACGTCCTCTTCAATCAAGTTTTAAATGAAAGCAAAACTGTCTTGTGGAACGGTCCTATGGGTGTCTTTGAAATACCGCAATTTTCTACCGGCACGGAGTCCATTGCACGGACCTTAGCGGAAATTACGGAAAATGGAGCCGTGACAGTTGTTGGTGGTGGCGATTCGGCTTCAGCGATTAAAAAATTTAAATTAACGGACAAAGTGACCCATGTATCCACCGGTGGCGGAGCATCGCTCGAATTGCTGAGTGGCTTGGAACTGGTTCCGGTGAATCTAATCTCAATAAAATAGGTGCTTATGAAACGCTTTATTGCAGCCGCAAACTGGAAGATGAACAAGAATGTTCAGGAATCCATCGACTTTACAAACCATCTGGCTAAATTTGTATTGAATCTCAAGCGAACTGACGTTATATTATGCCCGCCTTTTACGTCGCTCTTTAACATTGGCGAACTATTGAAGACAACAAAGGTTTATCTGGGTGCTCAAAACATGCACTTTGCAGATTCCGGAGCATATACCGGCGAGATTTCAGCGGATATGCTTAAATCAACTTTCTGCGAGTATGTTATTTTGGGACATTCCGAGAGACGGCATGTGTTTAATGAATCTGACAGCCTGATTCATAAAAAATTGTTGACGGCACTTGATAAAGGTTTGAAACCAATTCTGTGTGTCGGTGAAACACTTGAAGAACGACAAAGTGGTCGGACAGTAAGTGTTTTGAAACAGCAATATAGCGATGCATTTACCGGTTTATCCGAAGGCGAAATGAAAAATTGCATTATTGCCTATGAACCTGTCTGGGCCATCGGTACCGGCATCGTGGCCAGTTCTAAGCAGGCCTCAGAAGCCCATAAAGAGATTCGGTCCATGATTGCCAGTCAGTTTAACCTGCGACTCGCAAATGAGATCCGGATTCTGTATGGAGGCAGTGTCAAACCCGAAAACGCAGGTGAACTGATTGCGACCGCTGATATCGATGGATTTTTGATTGGGGGAGCGAGTCTGACAGTTGAACCATTTGTTTCAATCATTCAGTCAATAGAAAATTATTTGGAAAAACAGGAGAAGTAGTGTATACATTTTTAATAATCGTTCATGTTTTGGTATCATTGTTACTGACATTGACTATTTTAATGCAGTCCAGCAAGGGTGGTGGCTTATCCGGTACTTTCGGCGGCGGCGGAAGCAGCTCGCTGTTCGGTGGCCGTGAAGCGGCAACATTTTTATCAAAATTAACAACCGGACTTGCGGTCGCGTTTTTCGTGATTTCAATTCTAATCGGTCTGATGTCAGCTCCACGTGGCGATGCGACGAGCATTATCAAACGTGAAGCAGATAAACGGGTGGCTCCTTCAGCAAATCTGCCGGTCCCTGCAGGTACTTTTGAAGATGTAGGTCCATCAGAACTGCCTGTAACAGAATAAAAAAACAAAGCAATAACTGTTTTTTGATGTTCGGAAATTTGCCGAGGTGGTGGAATTGGTAGACACGCATGGTTGAGGGCCATGTGGGCGGTAGCCTGTACGGGTTCGAGTCCCGTCTTCGGCACGACAATCTAATGAAAATAAGAGGATAACAATGAAATTAGTGACAGGAAAAAAAATCCTAATGATCACAGTGAGCTGCCTGCTGTTTTCTTCGTTTATATTTGGACAGACTTCAAACAGGATCAGTGAAGCAACCGACCTGCTGAACACCGGGAAGTACCGGGAAGCAAAAGCACTTGTGGAACCTGTTGTGGAACAAGATCAGGAAAATAACGCCGCCATATTTCTGCTGGGGAAAATATATTATAAACTTGGTGATTTGGATAAAGCAAGAAAACTGATCGACAAGGCACTCGAGATGGACCTTCGGAACCAGGAATATCGTGATACACGTAATGAAATGGCTACCTTTGCCAGCAAATTAACCGAAGGATCACGCCTTTATATCAGTGCTGATTACGAAGGTGCAAAAAAGGTCTATCGGGAAATCATTAAAGAAAACCCAAATTTCATTAATGCCTATATTGATCTTGGCCGGGTATGTATCCGCATTGACGATCTGGAAGGCGCTGCTGAAAACTTCCGGAAGGCGATTGAAAAGGACCCGGAAAATGAAAGTTACAAAAAAGAGTTCGAATCGATTACCCGCATGTACATTCAGGATGGAATCCAGTTGATGCAGCGTAAAAGTTATGCAGCTGCACTGGAAAAATTTAAACAGGCGATCAGTCTGAACCCTGAAGATCCGCTGGCCTATTATTATTCAGCAGTTGTCTATCTGGATGATAAGAATTCTGCGGAAGCTCTGGTTGCAATAAATAAAAGCATAGAATACGATCCGGAATACACTAAAGCACACTTGGTGAAAGGTAAAATCTATACGGGCATAAATGATGTGGCCGGAGCCGTAAATTCGTTTAGAAAAGCAATTGATCTGGATCCGGAATATGTTGATGCCTGGAAAAATATTGGTAACGTCTATAAACACACAAAGCAATATGATGATGCGATTCCGGCCTATAAAGAGGTAATTAAACTGGATCCGGGCTATGCCTCTGCATACGCTAATATGGGCGCGATTTATATTGAACAGAAAAAGTATAACGAAGCCGTTTCCAGTTTAGGCAAAGCAGTGGAATTAAATCCGAGAGATTACAATAGCCAATATCGCTTATCACAGGCGTATAATAATATCGGTAAATGTGATAAAGCGAAAGAAATAGCTCAGGAAGCACTCAAGGTGAAACCGAATTGGGCGCCGGTGTTAATCGAATTAGGAATTGCCGAACGCTGTGTAGGCAACCGCACAGCCGCTAAACAGGCATTTCAAATTGCAGCCCGTGATCCGAAATGGAAAGCCGTTGCGGAATATGAATTAAAAACTGTACAGTAAAAAATCACTGGATTTGAAAAAAAGGGTAAGAGCAATCTTACCCTTTTTTATTTTAGAATGATCATTGCATGAATTGGGATTTCTCCTTATTTTTATACGGAATCAAGGAATAGAGAATAACATCACTATTAAATCATCAGACACGCTCATGAAAGAATTCATTCTAAATAATGCCGAAGCCCAAATGGTTGATCGCTATGCAATCGATACTCTTGGAATACCGGGTATCGAGTTAATGCAGCGAGCAGGTTCGTTTATATCGATGAAAGCGAAAAAAATCCTGAAACATGTACCCGGCAGTCATGTGGCTATATTTTGTGGAACCGGTAACAATGGCGGGGACGGTTTCGTAGCTGCCCGGCAGCTGTCTGAGTGGGGTGTGACGGTTATCATCTGGCTTGCAGGCGCTCCGGAGAAAATTGCCGGAGACGCCTTACATTTTTATAAAAAATGTGTTGATAAGCCTATCCGGATAATAAGTGTCGTTGAACAGACAGACCTACCCACTGTCAAACAGATAGTGGAAAGCGATCTGATAATAGATGCATTGCTGGGAACCGGGTTTAAAGGTGAGGTACGGGGTATTATCCGGCAGTTGATTGAGTTGATAAATGCCTCAAAATGTCCGGTAATATCGGTCGATATTCCATCGGGTGTAAGCGGTGATACGGCTCAAACGGGAGGAGTTGCTGTTCAGGCAACCCGGACTGTGACAATGGGATTTCTGAAACGGGGACTTATGTTTCAACCGGGCAAGCGGTTAGCAGGTGATATTGTGCTGGCAGATCTCAAATATCCGTTACAGTCATTTAAAGTACTGGAACACGAAACTTACCTCGTTGAGAAGCAAATAATCCTAAACCGGATCCCGGCTATTTTTGACGATACTTATAAACACCAGCAGGGGAAAGTGCTCATTTTTGCCGGATCAACGGGGATGACCGGATCTGCATATCTGGTTTCACAGGCGGCTCTTCGAAGCGGAGCCGGGCTGGTGATTAGCGCAGTACCAGCGGGTCTGAATCCGGTCATGGAAATAAAAACCACTGAAACCTTAACGCTTCCATTACCGGAATCGAAGTTTGGTACATTTTGCCCGAACTCCCTTCCCGCTGCCAGGGATCGAATCGACTGGAGTGATGTGATTGTTTTTGGACCGGGAGTATCTTCTAATGATGAGGTTCGTGATTTTGGAATTGATTTGCTGCAATCCGCCATCAAACCGATAATTGTGGACGCCGACGGACTGCGTGTATTTCATGGTAATCTTGATCTGATAAATAAAATTGATGATTTGATAATTACACCGCATCTGGGTGAATTTGCCATGCTTTCGGGATACAAAATTGCAGATATAAAAGCAAACATTATTGACATTGCTCGGGAATTTGTGTTGGAACATCCGTGTACCCTTGTGCTGAAAGGGGCACCGACCATTGTTGTTTCTCCGGATGGGGAAGTGGGAGTGAACAGCTCCGGTAATCCGGGACTTGCCACAGGTGGAACCGGCGATGTTCTGACGGGGCTGATTGCCGGTCTGCGGGCCCAAAAGATGACGTCTTATGATGCTGCTGTCAGCGCAGTGTTCATTCATGGATTAGCCGGTGATCACGGCCGTAATGATTATGGAATTCGTGGCTTAATCGCCGGCGATTTATTAACTTATATTCCTGGAATTCTCAAAGAATATGAAAAGGTTCAATAGTGGTCAGGCATTTGTTTAAATTACCGGCAATCTTGTACAGTATGTTGATATTTTTTCTCTCCTCCTTGCCGCAGAGTGAACTTCCGCCGATCCATGTTTTCGGATTTGATAAAATTGTTCATTTTACCGAGTATTTACTCTATGGGATGACCTTAATGCTGGCGTATACTCGATCGAAATCACTGGTATTACTGGAAAATTCGGTTGTCGTTAGCGTACTTACGGGAATTCTATACGCGGTTACAGATGAAATCCATCAGCTGTTTGTAGCCGGACGGGATTGCAACTTTTGGGATTTTTCTGCCGATGCTTTGGGAGTCGTGTTTGGTATTTATTTATTTTCAAAAATAATTAAGTTTTATAATCCTGAGGATGAGATACTTTATCAGCAACCATCTCATAAGTAGAATTCAGAAGAGAGGATATGGGTTTAAAGAGTCTTAAGATCACCGGTTTTGCAATTATCGACCAATTATCTGTCGACTTTTACAAAGGATTTTCCGTAATCACCGGAGAAACCGGTGCCGGTAAATCGATTATTATCGATGCGTTAAACCTGGCACTCGGTGAAAAAGCAAATCCATCAATGATTAGGGCGGGAGCCAGCAACTCAACAATTGAATGTATTTTTTCCGATCTTGGTAATAAGCATCCGGTTATTCAATTCCTTCAACAGAATGATATTAATGTGTTGAACGGAGAGTTGAAACTTCGGCGTGAACTCAATATCAACGGTCGCTCAAAAGCCTGGATTAACCAGACACCGTGTCCGATTAATATTCTGAAAAATGCGGGCGATCTGCTGGTTGATTTACATGGTCAGCATGATCATCAATCACTTCTGCGTGATGAAAACCATATTGAATTTCTGGATGCATATGGGAATTACAGTGAGTTGCGTGAAAATGTACAAGCTGCCTATTATGCATTGAGCCGTCAGATTGAAAAATATACTATTTTAAAAGAAAAACGGAACCTGAACCGTGAAAAACGGGCACTGTGGGAATTTCAACTGAAGGAGATCAATAAAGTTGATCCAATTGATGGTGAATATGAACAGCTGTTGAAAGAAAAGGCAATTCTTGATAATTCTGAAAAAATCAACGCAATCTCAGTAGAGTTGATAAATTCATTATACGAAGCCGAAGAAAATACTCTCTATCAGCAAGTTCTGGATATTAATAAAAAACTTGATACACTTAACGCTATCGATCCCGAATTTATCGAAGAATTGACCCGGTTTGAGGAAATGCAGTTTGCCATTCAGGATTTGTCAAAGCATCTGACAAATTATATTAGGAACATTCAGTTTGATCCTGATCAGGCTGAAAATGTCAGCCAACGACTTTACTCATTGCAGCAGTTAATGAAAAAATATGCCCCCAGTATTCAGGAAATTATCGATTATAAAACAAAAATTGAAACATATCTCGATGAGGATGACGGGCTTGATAACGAAATTATAAAAATTGAAAAAGAGATTGAAATAGCCAAAAAGCGATATGCTGATCAGGTATTGAAATTATCAGAAATACGGAACCAAACAGCCACGAAATTTGAAACAGAGCTTATCCAGACACTCTCTAAACTGGGTATTGCGGGCAGTCAGTTTCAAGTCGCAATTGAGCAAGTTGAATCCAGCAGCGGTTGGGTGGCTGTTAACGGAAAACAGATACGGTGTGATGCATCCGGAATTGACCGGATTGTGTTTATGATCAGCACAAATCCCGGTGAACCGTTAAGACCCCTGATCGACATTGTATCCGGTGGAGAAGTATCCCGGATCATGCTGGCAATGAAATCGATTATGGCCGGTAAAGATCAGATCCCGGTAGTTATATTTGACGAAATCGATACCGGTATATCCGGCAAGGTGGCCCAGATAGTTGGGTGGCAATTAAAAAAACTTTCCGAAATGCATCAGGTGATTTGCATAACCCATTTACCGCAGATTGCCGGGCTGGGCAATTACCACTATAAGGTTTATAAACTATCTGGAAATGGTCGTAGTCAGACAAAAATTGATCGACTCAATCATGAGGAGCGGGTCGCGGAAATTGCATCCCTTATCGGCGGGACGACGGTCACTGAAACGACACTCAAACAGGCACGGGAACTATTAGCGGATTGAAAAGCCAATAATTTAATGAACCAATTTCTAAGTGCAGATTATGAATGAGAAAGAACAAAACATAATCATTTACAATACGGCCGACGGCAAAGCTTCTGTTTCGTTTTATGCTAAAGACGGCAGCGTGTGGATGAACCAAAACCAGTTGGCTGAACTTTTTGACACCTCTATTCCCAATATAAGTATGCACATCTCTAACATATTGCAAGAAAAGGAATTAGAACAATTTTCAGTTGTTAAGGATTTCTTAACAACTGCCACTGATGGCAAAAAATACAATAAAATCCCGTACCACGTAAAACAAAACCGATAGACGAATGAACTTTACCGAATTAGTAAATAAGCGACAATCTACACGTAAATATTCCGAAAAGAAGGTTGAGCGGGATTTAATTGATAAATGCCTTGATGCTGCCAGACTGGCGCCATCGGCCAGAAATTCACAGCCCTGGTCGTTTATTGTTATAGATGATCCCCAAAGTATTGTTTCAGTTTCTCAAAGGGCATTTTCGGGAATATATAAGAGCACACAATTTGCCGGAAAAGCACCGGTTTTAATTGTAGTGATCACAGAAAAAGCGGACTATGTGACTCGAATGGGCAACCTGATCCGAAATACTAAATACAATCTGATCGACATTGGGATTGCCTGCGAGCATCTGGTTCTGCAGGCGGAAGAATTAGGATTGGGGACATGCTGGCTGGGCTGGTTTAGCTCCCGAGGTGTCAGAAAAGCGCTGAAACTGCCGCGATCGTCCAGAATCGATATACTGATTAGTATGGGTTATCCGCTGGACCCGGATTACCGAAAAGAACGGAAACGTCGCACTCTGGAAGAAATTAGACATTTCTATAAACCTGTTAAATAGACGGAAAAATGGAGAAATGGAGAAAGGAAACAGGAGAGATGAAGTACTGATAAAGAAGTTCTCAATACTCAAGTACTCACTATTCATGTCCTTCATAATTCAAAAATCTGTGTTCGATATTCAATATTAATAAAGATAGTCCGAGAATTATGTGAATAACTATTTGTGTGAAACATAGCTAAAAGGGGTAGGATATCTTTGCGAAAGGTATCTAATGATACTTCACGATATCTACTTGAATCTTTGGCGTTATCCGAAGAAACTTTCGCAAAGTTAATTATCACGCGGGAGCGTCACCACCAGCATCTTGAGACTATCGTCCCATTCCGGCTCGTATCGCCGGCGGAGATCAGGTGTTATTTTATTCTTTTTCATGAAACCATATCCGGTTAAGCTAATCGAATATTTTTTCGTTTTGGAATGGGTAAGATTAAATGATAAAGCAGTCTTTTCAGGAACCGGTTTGATGCCGATTCGATGATTCTCTGAATCGAAATATAATTCTGCGAAATGCGTCGAATTGAAATAACTATCATAACATACCCGGCTGATACCGATTCTGCCATTCGGGCTCAATGTAATCAAATCCGAATGGATAGTGCCAAAGGGAGCATATTTGAAAAGAGTAAATTCCGGATTCTCGATCTCTAACTCGTTTTTCCCGGAATATGAACCATTTTCATTCTCAATGGGCTTTGACAGGTCAATTATTAGCATCTTCGTTTCACTATGCCAAACCGGCTCAAAACGTGTCAGTTG
>Ga0268276_1000224_pt1 | contig 68998 bp, 39 predicted proteins | sample saktaG_4_FD_190145 | JGI IMG/M metagenome (GOLD analysis project Ga0268276, IMG submission 190145) | Saline water microbial communities from Sakinaw Lake, British Columbia, Canada - sak_2010_1_5_45m | ecosystem: Environmental > Aquatic > Non-marine Saline and Alkaline > Saline ... | reverse complement strand
CCGATTGGATAGGAGCCTTGCCGCAAGGCCAGTAGCTGTTAACCCCTTAAGAAAGTCGCTGCGTAAAACGGCAGTTGATGGGTTGACACTCAAATGTACAGATTTTTATAGATCTGTATGAACGGTAACGCAGAGAGTGTAAAAAGGAGGAAGGTTATGGAAAAAGTTTTTAAAGGCATGGTCATTCAAAAAAAAGGCGCCGGATCGGTTAGATGGGACCGTAATCAGCAAATGGCTGGAGACTGCCACAAGATGAGCGATTATCTATTACCTGGAGCGGCCATAAAGAGGGAAGTCTTTGAAGACCCGAAGCGTCCAGATACTGAGGAGGCTTATAGGCCAGGGGTTCAACAGCGCCTGACAACCTAACCGCAAATTTTGCGAAAGAAGGTGGAGGTCTTTTTGGCCTCCACCTTTTCTGTTGACACTAACAGGATTTTAGAGGCTGATTGGTGAAAAATAAGATATGCCAGAAATCAACTTCCAAACATTTCTTCAACAGAAAGATCAACTGGCCTGGAAACAGGCCGCTTCTTGGACACATGGGGTCGGTGCAGTTAGACATCTCGTGTGGAAGGGGTATTTTGTCGAAAACGGTCGAGTGATAGATATCCCAAGTTACTTTGCCTATATAACTGTTGACGACAAGAGTGGCAATATTGGGATTGCGTTGTCTGCTAATGTTCGCTTTGATGTTAGAGGTAGAGGCCAAAAAGTCATTGACAAGTTCGTCGTTGGTCATAAGCATAATGTTTCTGAACATTTTTTGTCTGATGTAATGCGCCAGAGATATGGACTTGTCGAATTGGATTTTGTAAGAACACCAGTAGCTCCAATAGCTGGATACGGTTTTAAGGATCCAGAGAAAATCCTAATTCGAAAGACTATGTACAACAAGGCCGATCAATTGTTGGCTTTAGTCTTCCTTAGAAAAAATGAATATGCCAGACGGCCAACTCAATATTGTGTTAACGCAGTAATTGTGTCAACCGAAACGGGCATACCAAGCGAAACTGGGTACAGATCTCACAAGCCAGTTGGAACGTCTAAAGAAGGTATGGAGGATTTTTACAGAACCTTACGACAGTTCGTAACCGCAGGGTTCTCTTCAGAAGTTGAAATTCCTGAAGGTGCAAAATCTGAAAACTGGAACTTTGATTTAGGAGTCTCAATGGATGTCTCAAAGCAGATTTCTTCTGCATTTGAGTCTGCAATGAGCGGTATTCTATCCTACAGCGAACTAGATCAGTTTTCTGACCCAATTGAAGATTCTGTTTTTGATTACCTACAGGCTGCATGTGGAAAGAAAAAGAAAACTGCACAAGATACAAGCACATATTATCAAGGACATCTTCCTAGTGCAGACCAACTTACTCAATATGTTGGAACATCGAGTGTAGAAGCGTCTCAGCTTAAGGGAATTTTTGGCGGCGTAGACGAAGCAATTTCTCTAGTTAACCAGTTCAATTCTTCACTTTTGTTGAACGTTACATTTATCTATAATGTCACAGGAGGAAGTGCTTATGGTGTCTATATGTCGGCACTTGACAATAAGATCAAAGAAGAAGAGCTAAAAAAACTGCTCAAGATGGACGGCTATCAAATTAAGGATATGCCAAATGGCGATTTCTATGCAACTCACGATGACAAAGATAAAAATCAGATTGATAGCGAAATTGCAGCATACAGACAGAAGGTTGATTCCTGTGGCATAACCACGTTCGGCATTGACATGAACCGAGTCATCAGTGCGGCTAGGGCAGATGCAAGCGAAGGTAATATTTTAGACCAGCAAGATCAGTATCTCTTGGGGGTCATGCACCTTGGATCAACGATGGTTCATGAGGCCATCCATTCCCAAGGGGCACAGCAAGAAGGACCATCCGAAAATGCCGAGAGCGAGTTTATGCAATGGGTTATGCCTATTATTAATCAGCGCCGGCAACAGAGATACAAGAGCGAGGGACGCGAAGAAGAATATGCACCTTTGGTTGTTCAGACTGGAACAAGGCGTATGGCTTCGTCTAATTGGCTAGAAAAAGCTTCCGCTGATGGGGTTGTTGTTCGCACCGCTCAATATGGAGCCCAGTTTTTACACAATCAAGAATATGTAAAGAAGTTTGGTCCAACTCAATGGTCAACAGCATACTGGAATTTTGGAGTCGGTGCAATCGAATCTATGCTTGACAATGTTCGCCCTGTGCCAACTCCACCGTCTCCGTTATCATTTGAGGGACAACTTCGTAAACACCAAGAGGGTAGGTGGGAAAACGAGGTGGATACTGGGGATTCAACAGAGGAACTTCTGGAGGCTGGGAGAATTCCTCTAGAGGCTTACAGATCCACAGAAACATTGATGGAAGACGGACGCGAAAGACCATTTATGTTGCCAGTAAAAGCCATTACTAAACAAGCATGGTCGGGAAGCCCTTCATACGACTCAGGCAAGGACGCTTTTGGATGGATGTCAAATCTTGACATACCAATGGAAGATAGAATTCAACCTTGGGACAATAACGATGAAGAAACAACTTGGTTTGACAGGAAGTTTATAAGAAATCAGCCTCGATACAACCCAGAATATGGGAATCCGATGTCTAAGGAGAACGGAATTTATTCGTGGTGGGTTGATCCACGTCTCCAGATAGAGCAGTTTGACAGAATGGTGGCTAATCGTCCTCTGATGACGGCTCCAGCAGCAAGATTTGCCAGTGACACATCTTCAGTCAAATCGTTTGTTTCCATTCTTGAACGTGCTCTGAAGGGTATTGTCAGGAAGAAAATCCTTGGGACCAGGTTTGTTTGTTCTCAACATATTGTTCCGTTTATCAAGAAATATTTTGAGAATGATGCCGACATCGGTGTTTTGACATTCGGAGAAGGCCTAGTCGCTGTATGGGTGGTTAGTTCCGATATACCAAAAAAAGATATTGAGGCTTGCGAGCACTATGTAAAAGGAGATTCCGATGATGCCTCAGACCGCAAAACATTCGAGTATGTTACTGGCCTCCCGAAAGTCCGTAGCGAATCTATATCTGCCATGATTGCTGCTGTTCAGTTGGCTACAAGAGATGCCGATGTTAATATGCTGATTGTTGGAGATTTGCCTTTGGCAGTCAAAACAGGGTGCAACTGGGATGTGATAAGGACTGTAGATTTTTGTTCAGACGATCCAGACGCTTGTGTTAAAATTGGAGAAATTGTTTGTGACAAAATAGGCGCCGAATATCATACATGTAGCCAAGTTTCACGCAGTGGTGACATTATCATAGCTCATTATGGATGTGTCACCTTCAGGTTCCTCGGAGGGAAATCGTTAGATTCGTGTGTTGAGACCGCAAATGCAATAGGGGTAGAGCCTACTTTCTCCAACTGTGAGATTATCAGCCGCCAGTTAACCCCACTTATGTTGGCTATGGATGTGGTAACAGAAAATATCATTGACCCAACTGGAGAAGCAACGCCAGATGTTGAGGCCAAGGTGGTTAGATCGGCATTTTCGCCAAGTGATGCTGTTAGTTTGAATCCATTATCGATTGTGGATGCAGTGTTTATAGCCTCTGCTTTCGATTTTGCTATTGATTCAGATTTTTCAGATTCGGCAGCAAAAGCTGAAATGGACAATGCAGAAACAAAATATGTTTGGGAGGCTATTCGATCTGCCGGTAAAGGCAAATGCCTTGCCACTGCCGAACAATATGGAATAAACGAGCCGTTTTCTGCTATGATGGGGGAATAATTATGCCAATGCCAATAGGTCTATCCGGAACGCCAAGTCCAGCAAACTGGAAGGAAAACAATAGTACCTTCGGGATTGTCCTTGATGATTTGGCAAATGCCATTTCAACAGTAGAGATTAACAAGAAGTCTTCTCTTAATGTTCTGTCAGAGTCTTCCGATGCCGATGCCGATGCACTTCTGGAGTTGTGGAATTCTGCTACAATAGTATCAGAAGCTGAAAGCGCAGAGGAAAAGCGATATGCTGTTCCAAACGACTTCCCAGGCGATAAATTAATGAGACTTAAGGCTGCAAGTCTAGTGCACGGGGACACTAGAGTTTTCCAGTTCACATCCAAGGCGGCAAGAGTAATCAAGACTGTCGTTCTTTCGGAGTCAAATGCATATGCGAAGAATGCGGTTCGAAAGCCATATTCGGTTATTATGGCTGAAGCTAGGGCAAGATCGGCAACTATGAGTACTTTGGCTTTCCAGAAATGTGCAGAAATACAGTTGTCTGCACAGAGGAATGTTGCAATTGATTCTGCCTATATGCCTACCCGGTCTACTCCATGGGTTGACAGTGTCAGACTGATTTATGTGAACAGAGGTGCAAATGTAAACAAACAATACATAGTTCGAATGTTCAAGGTTAACGGACGTTGGGCTGTGATTGCGTGGAACGGAAGGAACCAACCAGGGCGATCGTTGGTAATGCAACCAAAAGGAACATTTAACAGTCGTCGTTCTGCCGATGAAGCATGCCAAAATTTGATATATGCCAAGATGTCGTCAGGATATGAGCTTGACCACAGGGAAATTGAACACTCCAACCTGCTTGGCAGACCTCCAGAAGAAGTCTTACAACACTCCACAAACTCTGCTGGGGATGAAGAAGAGGTAACTGTTCAGGTCGGATCAAGTTTTACGATTCTACCTCCAGGTTTTGTTCCGATAAACAAACCAAAGGAACCCGATGCCAAAAATAAACCAAAGGAGTCAAATGAACCTGTTATTCTTTACAAGTCTGAGAACGATTTTGGCCAATTAACAGACGATGATATTAACTTTTTACTGAACGATCTTGCAGAAGGCGAAAGTCTTTTTGATTAGCCTTGCGAAATTGTGGATTCAAACAAATGACAACCAGAAAAATTAAACAGAAAAGTTTTCGGCTATTATGGAAAGTCCGAAGGAACGATACTGGCGAATTGAAGTTTATCCCGATCAAGGATAAAAAATCTTCGTCTGGTTCTGGAGGAACAATGTACGCCTCTGTCACATCGTCCGTAATGAAGTCGGCAGACAAGGCTCGCTCACTGGCATCTGCTGTCGTAAATGCAGGGGGGTCTATTTCTGCAATTTCTGGGCGTTTGGTTTCTGTGATTGTCCCAGAAGGCAGAATCGAGGATATTGGAGAGGTGTTTGATTCATTTGGATGTCAATGGGATTTTGAGGGGGGATAATAATGCCAGTTTTAAAGGCAGAAGTTGTTAAGAATCATCAAGATATGGCTGTCGGCCTAATGGGCCGGCATCATCTCCCAAAGAATGCTGGTATGCTGTTTGATTTCGGAGTAGATCAACCTCTAGCCTTCTGGATGAAGAATACCTATATTCCCCTACAGATAGCCTTTATTGATTCGCATAGAGTTGTTAAGCACATTGCCAGTATGGCTCCATTGAGTCCAAGATCAACACGGTCTCCAAGCGATTGTCGTTATGCTCTAGAAGTAAACGAGGGATGGTTTGACGAGCATAATGTGAGGGTTGGAGCAACAGTGGCGGTTCCTGGAGGAAATGACACGCAGACAGATCAAGTGAAGCCAAATGATAGACAGGAACAAAAGGAGGAACAGCAACAGGTTTCTCCAGATGTGGTTATTGAGCAGTCATATAAGGATATTATTTCTGCGGCAAACGACCATGGTCTGATGATTGTTATAGAATATATAACAAAGGAAGGAAATGCGCTTCCTCCAAAAATGATTTCTCCACCGTTTGTGTTTGGGGTGACTGCAGATGGAGACCACAACGGACTTGTTACGGTTTGGGACGAACAGAGTGGTCATTATGCCAGCTTCCTAGTTGACAACATTACAGCCATTAAAGATACAAAAGGAAACCCCATTCCAAACGCTGATACGGTGGCGACACTTTCTGGTGCAATTCCAAATAAAAAAATTGATGAAATGTCGGCAAGAGGGAAATTGCCACAGACTGTCGAATAAAGATGACAGTGGAGGACATCATGGAACAAACTTTCAATCTGAAACGATTCATTGAGAAACGAGCAAATATGGATTCCGAGGGATCGCAAGGCTATTTCCTTGCTCAATCTCGTGCTTGGATGAACTGTTCCAAGTGCAAGCGTAACGAAGGAAAAACGGCTCAACAGGCATGGCAAGAATGCTTCGAAGAGTTTCAGGCTGGGGATCGAAAGTTGTCATGGCTTGAACATTATGCCAAAGATTCAGCCAATGTCATTTCAAAAGAGGCTGCTATTGATTATTCGGCTGAAATTATTCATCTTGCAGCAGATGGGGTTCCTATGCAGGATGCTGTTATGGGGGCAATTAAGACAGCTCAAGCCAAATGGTGGGAGAGGTTGCGTGATGCAACCCCGTTTGGCAAAGGGCAGAGGGCTGTTAGGGATATAGACCGAGCAACTGTTAACGATATATCCAATCGAACAACGGGAATGCCTGATATCAAGATTGATGCTCAAACATATAATCAGCTTTTGTACATCCAGAGACTTATAACCAACAACGAATACGACAGTGGATCAATCAAGCGGCTTGTGCGCGGTATTCCAAATGAAGAAGTTAAGAATTCTCTTGAAAAATATGTCACCTACATTGAGGGAACAGAAAGAAGCTTTGCACAGCGAATAGATGAAATGAGTGCCGTTGCAACAAAGATGATTGAAAAATATCATCAGAAGCAAACTTTTGATTTGACATCTGCCCCAGAAGCTGCTCCAGAGACCACTGAACCGATGCCTCCTCCGAGGGATACCCCCGAAGGTCGCAGGTCGAAGGATTTATCAAGGCCACCGCCATCGGTGCCGCCAGCAGCCCCAGCGGCGGCCCCAGCAAAACGCAATCCAGCAAAATCCAAGGCTCCAGCCTCTCGTAAGCCAGTAATTCCACGAAACAAAACCACGACTAAAAAGACTGTTCCAAGAAAAAAGTCTGAAGTAGAGCAAGGCTTTAGAGTTGTTTCTGTGGACCATGGCAAAACATGGAAGGCAACTTCGGGTTGATTTTGATGTTTGTATAATTTGAAAAAAGGATTTTAGCTTGGAGTTGTCGAATAAACTTACTGTCAAGCAAAACAGTGTGGTTGTACCACATTGACGGGAAACAACAGAACAAGGAGAATGAGTATGTCACAGATTATTCCAGCAGGCGGAAAGAGAATGGATTGGGTTCGCGATCCAGAGAGCAAGGTTGTCAAGCAGGCTCAGGATATGTTTGAAGACGATCCTCAGCTTTCAGCAATCAAGGATTTACCTGGGATGGCAGATGGAATTGCCGAACTCCAAGGTATGGAAACATCATTGGACGAGCCCGTTGTCAATGACTCATTGACAGAGCCGTCTGCTGGTGGATCAGTCGAGAAGGCTGTCCAAAAGGTTGAAGATGCAGCCAGAGCGGTTGCAGATGCCGCCGTCGCAGATGCAGAAAAGGCCGTAACGGATGCCATAAAGAATATTGGCAAACCAGCCGCGTCCCCTGTTTCCGACAATGTTGATGAAATTTGTCCAGAACCTCCGTGCGATGATCAGACCGATCGTGAGAATTCAGAGACTCCAGAAGAAGATGCCGCAGAGGAAAAGTGCAAGGATGACATTCCTGGTTTGGTCGGAGAAGAGGATGGAAAGGCCAAGAAGGAAGGCGACAAGGAAGAGAAGCCAGCATTCGCTGCGTCACTCTCTGGGATGAAGCGTGTTGCTGACCTGTCGGCCCCAGAAATCAAGGAACTTCGCGACTACTGGAAGAACTCTTTGGGATTGCCGGGTCCGTATGTTGATGCAATGCTGAAAAAGTATACAGCGTAACAGTTTTTGTTACTTCCCGTCAAAAGAGGCTCCTCTGTGCTGAGCGGCCTCTTTTTGTTTTGTGTAGTAGCAAGGGAAATGCAATATAATCCGTGAACAACTCTATAAGCAGAACTACCTATTTAAATAACGAGGAGTGGAACTTATGCAAGTTGAAGAAAATGTCTTGAGAAAAAAAGAAACGGTGGATAACAAAGCGATCAAGACTGCCGGAAGTAGTTTTAGATATTACCAAGCCCCTTTTGATCCTCAATCTGGAAGGAGGCTGATTAAAACTCATGGTAACAAGTACAAATACGAAGGTACTGGGGTAGTTGGTCCAGACGGGAGTTTCATACCAGAAGAACTTTTTGATCCAAAAGATATTGGAATATCTCCAAAGTCTAAAAAAGTCCCCATTATGAAAGAGGAAGATATGATGGATGTATCTTCCTTCCCAGTTCAAGCCAGAACCCTTCGCCTGCCAAAAAATCAAAAAATTGTTGCTGAACTTCGCGCTGGCGTTTCAGAGACTCAAGCTGGAATTGTAAATTTTGTGATCGGACGTGAAACAGATATGGCTGATGCCATTCTGAAAGCTGCCTTCCCTCCTGGTTCTGGAATTGTTTATAAAGGAATCGATGGGTACAATATTAACCCTGCAGGCTGGGGTTCTAAGCCAGACGAATGCGGACAAAAACTCAAAACTCTTCTTCACGGAAATGTAAAATCTGTTTCTCGTGAAGAGTTTAATTATATCAAAAATTTGTCACAGGAATTTCAAGATAGCACCCCGGAATTTGCACCAAAGGCGTTAAGCCCAATATCTATTTTAACTGGAGGCGGGGCTGGTAGAGCAGGAACTGGTCAGCCGGCACAACGTGGCGTGGGATCCCAACAATCTCCATCGTTAGTAATTGAACAACAACTAGACCTTATTGATGGTTGCAAGCTTGGGATTGAGAAGTGCGAAGAGAAAATGCTCAAAATCGATAGATACGATTTGAATGCGCCTCAAAACTCGTATAATGCTGATAGCATTATAGCTGCTCCTTCTGGAGAATATGGTCTTCTTCAGGAAGTCGTCGAAAATTACAGGCAAACAATTCGTAATGCACAAGAAACTATAATAGCATCATGGAAGACTTCTACAAGTCTCCATGAAACTCCATATGACGGAACTGGATTTGTTGACTTTGAAGCGGATATGCTCATTTTCAAGCAAGTGTTTATGATGGCCACTCCAAAGCTGGTTTGGGAACATCTTAACAAGATACATAAATTGCCAGACGGAGCAGAAGGAACCCTCGGTCCAGATGGCAAAGCTAAAATTGTCCCTGATTCGGCTATACGATTAGCTTATGAGAATTTTTCGCAAGAACTTAAAGACACATTGACAAGTTACAGATTACATGCTCCAAAGAATATTGCCGATATTTGTGATGTAATAATTAGTACACTCAACAATCCATATAGTGTGATTATAACAAAAGCGCGTGAACTATTAAACTTGGCAAAGGTATTTGGAACGCTTGTAGGAAAACAGGATAAAATAATGATCCTCAACAATGTTGTTGAAGGATGCGGACTCGTATCTGCTTCTCATTCAGCAGATGGACCATCTAGCCTGACATTTACTCAAACCCCACTCTTGACAGACAAGTTTGTTTCTCAACAGCAACGGAAGGCGAGACGCGCAATTGTGTTTGTAAGTAGAGTTCCAATCAACTTCAATATTGATGGGGTTGTGGTGGTTCCAAGCGAAAAAGATGCTATGCTTGTCGACGAAGAAGAAGGGGCAGCACTTGTTAAATATTTTGAAGATATATACAAAAACACTGTGAAAAAATTGGCCGCACAATGGACTGATAGCAAGTCGACCAATAAAGGTCCTATTCCAGTCGAAAGTATGGTAAGTATTAGTTGGGACGAGATCAAACGGCTTGGGACATTAGTGTCTGGAAAAACTCAAACTGATGCACTTCAGTTTCTTGCTAGGGTTTTTAAAAATCTTGTGCAGCCGAATGGGGCAGTAAACGGTCGTGAATTGGTTAAGGAAGCCACAACCCTCAGCAATAAACAGACTATCAATGGGGCGTCATGGATCTCATCGAGTGGAGACACAAAGGGCTTATATCGAAAAGAGGCCAAAATGTCTATGGACGATTATGTTTACTCTTCACGTACTGACTGGGGAACGATGGTCAAAAGAATTAATGACCACATTGATTCCTACCAGAATTTGAATAATGTTCAAAAAAAGTTGTCTTTAAAATTGAAACAGGGGGAAGACGGAACAATCGATATGTCTGGGGTTGAGCGTAGTGAACTACTTTCACGAATCTCAGGCAAAGAGCAGGAGGCAACAGCCGAAATTCAAGGGCTTGATCACTTTATTGTCCTTTATGGAACTCCAGGCTGCGGTAAGTCTGTATACGCTCAGGCTTTGGCTAACAAACTCAACTTTGATCTTTACGATGTTGAATTTGGACAAACAAGAGGCAGTTTAGTTGGTCAAAGCGAACACTGGTTTAAAGCCATGTTGGACTCGTGGAACAAGATGTCTAATGTCGTTATTCGTATTGACGAAATAGATGGACAGGTTGCGGGTAAGGAAGAAGAAGCACGAGCATCCCATAATGCTGACCAAGTTAAACAATTATTGACTTACTTTGAGGACAACAAAAGAGTTCTTGTCAAAAATAACATTTTCATTATTGCAACCACAAATCATCCAGAAAGAATTCGTGCAGCTCTTGGCAACAGAGCGGATGAAGTTATGCGAGTTCCAGACATCAATGATGCAAAAAACTATGAGATATTCCTGACAAAAATGTGCAGTTATATGAAGTCTTACCATCCAAATGGTTGTATTTATGATCCAGACAATTATGTACGTTCGAAAGATCTGTGGCCAGAAACCGAAGCCTTTCTTGATACTATCAAACCTCATTATGGAGAAATGGCAGAGGCTTTGGTTGACACAGGTATGAATCCCCGTAGATTGGCTGGGTTCGTCCATAGCATGTTGTCTCAACACATGCGTTATATCAACTCAACGAAGGCGGTTAGACTCTACAACGAAGACAGAAACACATTCATTGAAGAGTATGAATCTAATGTTAATAGGGATAGAAACGGTAACATAGTTTCTCTTGTGGAGCCCAAGGTTGTTGGAATTCTTTTTACGCCAGAAAACTTTATCAGAGCTTGCCAGTTGACATATCCTGTGGATTCTCTATTGAGAAGAATAACCATAGAAGAGAGAGATGCGGATGATCAGAATAGTGGAAATGTTCATCTTGGCGTAAACGATCTGGATCGTGAGTTGTACCAATCTAGATATAATGCGGGAGGTGCGAGCCAAGACTCCACAAACAAGAATCCGGTTCAGCCAAGTCTGTTTGACAACCCGCTAATGCCGCCAGCAAGTGCACAAACGGTCGCCTCAACCGACTACTACTATGAGCGTTTAGTTCAGGCTGGAGTAATTCCTAGAGTGACCGATCCTTCTCAAGGAAAAGTTCCTATTGCAGATGCACCTAAAGAAGAAACTGTAAGGCAGTGGCTGATGCGAGTGGACAGAGGAAATATTACTGAAGACGATGTGGTTACATCCTTTGGATGCGTACTGATACCAATCCCAGGTAAACAAGCACATAATGATAAAAAGGAATAGAACAAAACAGTGTGGAATAATCGGATGTTGACATCACGATAATAGGAGAGTCAAAATGACGATGATATTCAAGGTAGCCGATCAAGAGAACATTTCAACAACCATGGAAAACATGGAACAGGATATGAGTTCACCGAGAATAGGTGACGGACGAAAGTTCGCTGCTTCGCTCGATGACGATAGTCTTGCGGACGAATGCGAGTGCATTGAAAAATGCGCCTCTTCCGGAAAAGACTATACCTATTTTGAAGGTTGGCCACAGGATCAAATAGATCAGCTTCGCGAATATGCGGCTGTTGTAGGGCTGAAGAGCAAAATGGTTCCAATTCGTCAATCTGCAGATGAACAGGTCGTCAATACTGATAACGATGATGCAGATATGAAGCGATTGGCAGAGATACCCGTTAGCAGAGCCAGAGTGTCTTCAGATTTGGCGTTGGCTGTCGGAGACCCGTTTAATCTAACAGATATTTCCGACCTTCCTAAAAGTAAGGATGACTGGGAGCGTGTAAGGCCAGAAGTAAAATTGGCAGACCAACCAAAAGAAAACGCCAGACTTGGAAGCGTTATGCCAATTCGTGGCGAGTACGATCACGATGTCAGTATCAGTTTGCGTGTGCGCAGGGGTGAAAATAGCGTTGCGGATCCAGACGCTATTGGAAAACTTGCCAAACAGCAGGATAATGGTGAAAGGCTAAAACAAGAGGCTGCCACAAAGAAGATTGAACGTGAATCGTCAAAGTCAATCTGGCAACAGGAAGCAATCAGCCAAGCAAAAGCCATGGGCCCTGGAGCACTGTCACGAGGAACTGTTATTTTGGCATCTGATGCGGTTCAGAAACTCCCCGAATCTAGTCTCGATCTTAGAGCGGCAATGTCAGAACTTGGCAAAAAAGAAATCGGAGAATTGCCTGACTTTACGGACGGAGAAAAGTTACACCAAATCGCTGAAGATCGTAAGGCTGGAATTCAAAGAAAGGTTGAGGCGTCGGATTGGCAGAGAGTCAAGGGAACTACAAAACCAACATTGCAAGATTCATTTGCTGACGCTCTTGAACTTCAACTACAGAGGGCCGGCATAACTAAGGCTCCAAGCATCAAGAAGGCAGCACAAGCGGATGGGAAACCATCCGACCGAACGACTCAACAAAGCAACGCACCAATGCCAAACCTGCGGAGGCAATCTATGCCCAGCCTGCAGCTCAAGCAATTGCCCAAAAAAATCCTAATCACAGGAGAATAGTATGGCACGGTTCTTTAAAAGTACCAGCGACTTGGTCGCTTGGGTTAAAAATCTTGGAGCTCACAAAGCGGCAACCGCCATCGCAAACATTCCGAAGGTCGGCGATGCTAATCTAATGGACATAGCCGAGACGACAAAGAGAATTTGCGAGGCTAATGATTCAAACGCAGCCGAAACCCTCTTTGATTTGCTGAAATCAGCAGGAGTGGCTAACGATGATGTTGAAAAGGCTGAAGCTTCCGCTGACCATGTTCAGGTTGCAGAAGATCTCCTAAAACGTAAGGTAATATCTAACGATGAATATCAGCAAATGGTCAAGCAGGCTCAAATTATGCGCCAGCCTGGTGAATATGATATGCCTCTTAGAATTTGTCCAAAATTGCCTTGGTCGGTTGGAAAGAAACTTATCTCTACTTACAATTGCCGCCACTACTGTCTCGACGGGATCGTTCTAGACGATGATCCAACGAGAGTTTACTGCGGAGAATTACTTTGGCGTCGTCATGTAGCTGACAAGTTTAGCCAAGAGTATCAGGATAGGAAGACCGGCGAATGGGTTGGCGGTTATGTCAACGACAGGTTTTTTAAGTTCCCAGATGCAGGAACACCAGCCAATCCAGATGTTCCTAGAAACGGTGGCAACCCGATGTCTCTCAAGCCTGGAGAACGCACTCGAATCCCTAGACCTCATCAGTGGTCAACTGAACGAAGAATGCAGGAAGCCAGAGAAAAGGGGTCAACAAAGGATCACACTCTCGGAAAGACTGCCTCTGGATGGATGGGCAGAAATGAATCTTCATCAGTCAGGATAGTTAAGGCAAATTCAAGTCTTGGCTCTGGATTGTATGTTGAGTTTTCTATTGACAGTAATGGAAACTTGGTTATAACACCAACACAGGAAGGGATTGCTGAGGCAAAAAACCATCTTAACAAAGGCGATACATCAGATATGGCCTTCTTGTCTATGATAGCTGACTTTCTAAGTAGCGATTGGTCAATGGTTGATCCTGAAGATATTGGGGCTTTGACATCATGCCTAATCATAACCAATGAGGGCACAAGAGACGACCAAGGTCAATTGACGAACATCGGAGATGTTTGGTCAAACATTGAGTATTACCAGATTAAAAGCGAAATTTCAGATTTCGCAGATGGAAAGTCTGTTATATGGAATAAGGCCAAGTCTTCGGAAAGCACCCCGATATCATCTACCGCATCTAAAAAGAAGGGGAAGCCCGTTAACCCATGGGCTGTCTGTCATACCACAGTTGATAAGGATGAGAATCTAGAGAAGTTTGAAAAATGCGTCTTGGATGTTAAGAAAAAGCATCCTGTCAAGAAGGCCCAAGTTGATGTTATGGGGGATGTGGGGGGTTTAGCCGCCGCTAGTTATGGGGCCTTACAAAAAGTAGTAGACGGAGTGAATGTTAGGTTGCTTTGGACGATGTCGTCTAGCGAGTCGAACAAAGTTGAGTTTCAATGGCCAGAAAACATGCTGATAGGGAGCGGAGAATTCGGGGCATGGGTTGGTAATGTATACAAGCCAGACTCGAAAGAAAAGTTAATTGATGGATCAGAGCGGAAAAACCTTGAAAAGGTGTGGTCACAAGAAGTCATCGATGCTGTTGAAACCAAGAAGAATCAGACATTCACACCCAAGCTCCCTTGGAGTAATAGGGAGCATGTGGGCGAAGAGGATGTGGCTCGTCAAGTTCTTGCCCAGGCTGGAGGAATGATTAAAGTCTCGTCTGAAGCAGTAAAAGACACAGAGGGAGACGGCAATGTTTTTAAGGCATTCTCTATGGCCGTCGATTTGCAGGCATCAGGTGTGAAAACAGAGGATGCCGTCATTAAGATGGCAGAAGCTACTGGTTTAACATTTGGCAAGGCAACTGTGATCCTAGAAATGGCTGTTCGCAAGATGGCTGCTCACACAGGCGATACTTACGTCACAGACAAGAAATCCAAGCAAACTAAGCCCAAAGGCCCGCAAGTTAGGCCGGACTCAGAAGTTCAGCAGGATGCGGAAGAACTCGCTCTGACCGAGGAATAACCTTGGTGTTTCGGTGAGTGTTGTATAATGGTGGTTGAGTTGTAACAATATAGCTTAACCATAGGGGGGCTAATGGCAAACGGCAATATAATCACTGGAAATCTTGAACAAAATTTCAGGGCCGCAATGGGAGTAACCAAGAGACCAATCAATCCGCAAGATTTCGGGCCAGACATCAATAGCATTCGCTCGTCAGCATTTGAGGACGGACGTAAGTCGGCAACAGATCAACTTATGAGGAGCGGCAAGCAGACAAACTCTTTTGCCACTTCAAGTGTTTCTAATACTGGCATCGGAATGGCAAAGGTGGCGTCAAGCGGCATTGTCTACACACAGCCGCAGTTCTTCTCCCCTATCCACACCCCTATCAACTGGCAGATACCGTCAAAGCGCAAAGAATGTTATCAATGGTCGTTTGTAAGTGGTTGCGAGTTAATGACTTGTGACTTTTTTAACAAGCCAATTGAAGACGTTGTGGCTGGAAACACCCTGGTAACACATGACGGAACGGTTCAAACGGTTGATAAGACCACAAGTAGATATGTAGATACCGAGTTGTTCTCTGTAAAATTTGACGGGAATTATCGTGGTTTTTCCGTTACTTCTGGGCATAAAGTTTATATTATCAAAAGAGAGGATGTCCTTTGTAAGTATTCTCACGGAGAAGGGACAGATAGGTATTGTGACCGCAATCATAGGCATTATATGTGCACTAGGACTGAATGCCATCAAGACGCTTCCAAGGCTTTGGTTCCTGTCCTGACTAAAGTTGAAGACATAAAGGAAGGAGATTTTCTATATACTCCAATTCCTAATCAGAACATCAATGGAGAAGTGACCACAGTTGAACAAGCCAGAATGCTTGGTTATTATTGTGCGGAAGGATGCCGTGCAGATTCTTATTCAGTCATTCTGACATTCAACGAAACCGAAACTGAATATATCGACGAAGTCGCTCGTCTGGCAAAAGTCATATGTCGAGATCTTAAGGGCATAAGACTTCAACCTCATCCTAACAATCATTCTTGTGATATTGTTATTAAGTCGAAAGAATTGACAGCCTATTGTAATAGACATTGCTCCGGAAGAGCAAGAGAAAAAACCCTTTCCAAAGATATTGTGAATGCCAACCCCGAGTTGCAGTTGCAGTTTTTGGCTGCGTATTGGAACGGTGATGGTTGTCAAAGTTTCGCTAAGGGGTCTGGCGGGAATGTTAGTTTTAGGACAGCTTCAAAGAGGTTAGCCGAACAGTTGGTGGTTGTGTTGTCAAGGTGTAATTATCCTTCTCGTATTTATTATGCAAAAACCGCAAGAAATCCTAACAACCTGATTGGCAGGCATAGTACTAGAGAATTCTTTGATTGTTATACCGTAACGGTTGCCCCAAGTAACGGGGGAGAACTTTTTAACATTGGGCCACCTGTGCGTTGTGGTCAATCAGGTAGAAAGCCCAGTGTTAGACTTATGGACGGGAAAGTTCTGCACAGAATAACCAGTGTGGAAAGTGAAAGATACCGCGGAATAGTCTACGATGTCAGAGTTCCAGGTAATTATTCAGTTATATGTAATGGAGTTGCTGTAGCTCAATGTCGCTATTTTTACGAAAATGAACCAAAGGTTGCTCAAGCAATTGAGTTCCATTCCAAGTTCCCAGTTAACCGTTTTTCGAACGAGTGTTCAAACCGCTATGTCAAACGGTATTTCGATAAACTGTCAGAGAAATTGAACCTAATTAAGTGGCTTCGAGTTATAAGCCACGAGGTGCATCTACTTGGCGACTGCTTCCCCTTTTTAGAAGTTGAATGCCAAAAGTGTGGGGGCCGAGGTTTTGATAATCACGGAAAAGTGTGTGAACATGAGGGCGGGTCGTTTAAACGCCTGGTTATCCTTAATCCGGAATGCGCAGAGGTTTACTCCGATCCAATTTCTCCAGAGTCTCTAATTGCATTCCTTCCAAATGACGAACTGCGCACCCTGATTTCAAAGCGTGGCCCTGGGTATGAGAGGTTCTCAAAAGATGTTGTCAAGATGATTATGGCTGGAGTCCCAATTCCTCTTGACAACCGAAATGTCAGTCATATTAAATATTGCGATAACGGATATAACAAATACGGCATTGGAATGGTTCGTCGGTTATTCCCGATCTTGGCTTACAAGACGAAACTGATGACCGCCCAATGGATTATCGCCGAACGGTTAATCCTTCCCATCAAGGTGGCCAAGGTCGGTTCAGACGAAAGGCCGGCATCTGCTGGGGATCTTGCCGACATCAACTCCAAGCTGGCTCAAGTAGCAAATGACCCTAATTTGACGCTCGTTACGCATCATGCTTTTGAGCTCGATTGGTTTGGTGCTGCTGGAAAGATTATGCAGCTCACGAACGAATTCGAGATTATCTCACAGGAGATTCTTGACGGCATGGGAGTAAACAAAGTATTGCTGAACGGTGAGGGCCCAACCTATTGCATAAGTGATTGCAGTAGAATACTTTGCGAAGACGGGTTAAAGTATAGGTGGGAGTTGGACACTACTAAACATCGCATTGCAACTTTTAATTCAAAAACTGGATGCCTTGAATATCAATTTGCCACCAAGAAGTATGAATATGATTGGGATTCTGTTAGCGGAAATAATCCCAACCTGAAATGGTTCAAAACTGGGAAAATAGATATGCTTGTGACCCCAAATCACAAGATGTTGCAGCAAGAAAGAAAGTACGACAACAAGAACGAAAATGATGTTTACGAGCCTTGGGGTACGGTTGAGGCTAAAGATGTCAAGAACAGATCTCGCTTCAGAGCATGCGTTGACTGGGCAGGAGAAAAACCATTAGTAGAGGGTTATTGCGATATTCCTACTGAAGACTTTTTACAAATGGCAGGCTGGTTCGCAAGCGAAGGGTGGGCAGATGGTTATAAAGTATGTATTGCACAAAGTCAGACAGCCAATCCCGATAATGTCGCAAAAATGTTGAACATTCTGTCGAGATATGGGTTTAAGTACTACGGAAATAAGCAGTTTTCTACAACCAATCATACTCTTGCAAAATTCCTTAGTGACAATTTTGGGGCTGGTTCTCAAAACAAGAAGATACCACACTTTATCAAGAATCTTAATCAAGATTGCCTTAAGATACTTTTGAAGTCTCTTGTTGACGGGGATGGGAGTGTTCGGCCCAACACCAAGAAGAAGTTAACCTCTTCGAAGTATATTGCATATACGACGACCTCTCCACATTTGAGAGACGACATAATGGAAATTTGCTTAAAACTTGGTTTTGCCCCAACAATGCGTTCTCAACCTTTGAGAGTAAGTGAAATAATAGTAAATGGGAAAAAGAAAACCATATGCTCCAAGTTACCACAGTGGGTCGTTTGCTGGTCGGATTCTCAAGTTGGCAAATTCCCCACTCTTGCATCAAGGGATGTGACCAAGAAACCAGCACCCAACAAACAGACTATTTTTGATGTGCCATATCAAGGTAAGGTTTGGTGTGTTGATGTGCCAAACCATTTCATAATTACGGAACGCAACGGAAAAATAGGCATACACGGCAATTCCTCTGCCGCCATTGGTGTTGAAGTAATGATTGACAAGTTGGATGCTTGGAGGCGAGAACTATCCGATTGGGTTGAACAGAGGATTTATCTCCAAGTTGCCAAAATGATGGGCTTCATTGAAAAAAATGAATGGGGCGAGCATGAATATGTTTATCCCAAGATTAAGTGGGATATTATGCATTTGCGCGACCAACAGCAGATGCGAACATTTATGCTTCAACTTCACGAGAAGGGGGCTATTTCCACCCAGACGATGCTTAAGTCTTTCGATATTGACTACAACCAAGAAGTTGAGTTATTGCGTTACGAGAGAGCCAAGGGGGCTATGGGCGGAGCTCAGCAGGGAGGTGAAGGCGGAATAGGGGGCGGTTTTGGCGGAGGAGGTGGCGGCCTACCAGATATGGGGGGTATGCCTGGCGGGGATGAAGGAGGCGGCCTTGCCGACTTGGGAATGGGTGATGCTGGCGGGGCTCCTGGAGGGGCTCCTGGCGGGGATGCTGGAGGGATGGGGGCTGCGGCATCTTCTAGCACTGCAAACATTGGGAACTTTGGTGGCAAGGTCTTGAAGAAGAAAAGCCGAGAAAAAATCTCGAAGTATAAGGACCATTTGTTTAATAGAAAACAAGACGAGAAGTCTGGCTATATAAGAGATGGTTCTGGGCGCATTTGTTTTACTGGTCCAGAGCGAGAGTTGATGCGGGATTTATCGGCCAGTGTTAAGCGTGGTGAAATTCGGCACAATATCCAAACTCAATTTGAGGTTAATGCTATGGGGCATCATTACTCAATAGACTTTGCAATGCCAGACATCAAATTGGGTATTGAGGTTGATGGAGCGTTGTTCCATTCAACAGAGGAACAAATTCATTCCGACCAGCAACGGGATGAGAAGTTAGCTCAACTTGGTTGGACTATTCTTCGGTTTACAGACAAAGAGGTGGAGAACCGTACCCGAGAGATCATTGAGGAAATCATACGGAGAATAATCCAGAAGGAAAACTGGATGAAGAAAAGTGCGGAGTGATCGCAGTGGGCAAAAGTTTCGTTCCGCTGCAGGCAGGGAAACCAATAAGCAATGTCGAAAGAGTGGTTATGACCAGTTGTAACCATATTGTTAGTTTAGCAAAAACCAAGCTTGCTGATCGTCCGCTTGTATGGAAGGAGGCATATACCAAACATGCTGTCTTCCTCAAGAGACAGTTTCACGAAGTGCTTGGCCCTGGTAGTTATTTCAGGTGGGAAGGTCACGATACAGAAACAGACGATGAGTATTTTGTAGTTGTCGGGCCTGCAAAAGTTCATGATCCAAAGGCTTTTTTCTTTGCGGGGGTTAGAAAGCTTCCCGCTGATTACGCTGCTGGGGGATACTATTTCCACGATATGAAGGAGGCAGCAGAATATGCATCTACGACTTGGGGGGTGCCTTCTCCTCTAGGAATGCGTTTTTACGATTCTGCCGATTTGAAAGGGATTAGTGAAAAGGTAAAAGAGTGGAAAGACACAATAGAAGAAGACGAGCGTGGAGAAGAGTTTTTATACGCATGGCTTGATAGCATACAGACAGAGGAGAAAGAAACAATGAACAAACCAGACGATGTGAAACCGGTTGAATATTTCTATCAGCAGTCTGACGCCTACCCGTATTTCGTGAAGGTTGCTATGCCGGCATGGCTTCGTCACAAAACTGGGTTTATGTGGTGGGATGTAGATGATCTTGCAATGGGAGATAATCAAAGTTTTTCAAACGAGGCGGAATCCCAGCCAAGTTTACTTGCAGCCAAAGATTTTGCTTTGGATCAGAGAACAAAAAGGCGCATCGGAATTGCTAATATGTATGGAATCGAGTATGTAGAAGCAGACTTCTATAAAGTATGGCTAGTACACAAGGGAGACAGTGGGACATATGTTATATCGGTAGGCCCTTACACCCCCTTGGCTGGAAATAGGGACATTTTACTGGCGTTTGACAAGTTTGGAGTTTTCACTTGGAAATTGAATTTGGCACAGCAAGATGAAATTGACAAAAAAGTTCAAGAACTTATTGATGAGTATGCTAAAACATTCGGTGTCCGACTTACTGAAGATGACATCAATGTTCCAGAAGACAAACCTCTGGTCGGAGAAGTTACTGTCAACCCTTCTGGAAGGGCTAAAATTTACGGGTCTCCAGAATGGAAAGCTAAGATTCTTGACTTTTATCATGTTGAGCCAGGATATGGAATGGCATCGAGACTTAAGGAAAAACGACAAGAATACTTACTGGAACAGAAGGCTAAACTGGATGAGGCTTATGCAATCAGTGTTGAAAATGGAGACGCCTTTAAACGTCAACAAAAAGAGCCTCCAGAAGTAAAATTGCAAAAGCGTCCATATGGACAGCAAATTTCTAGAACCATCTATAGGAAACCACTTACTCCTGAAGACAGGAAAACAAAAAGTCAGAGTGAAATTATTAATGAATTTGGTTTCAACTCCATGCAAGAGGCTGTCGAAAACTTAACCACAACAGTTATGCAAGGGGCACCAATCCACGACATTCCAAATGTTACCACGGAAGATCTTAAGACAGCTAGAAGTAAGCACGAAATAGACCTTGAGTCTGGACATGTAGAGCCGTTGACGCTCCAGCGTAAGTCTCCTGCAAAGCCGTCAGTAAAACCCAATCCGGAGGAACAGGTAGAACAAGAAAAACCAACACAGCCGACGGAAAGCAAACCTGGTTCAGAGAAGGTTGAAGAATTGGCTTTTGAGTTTTCTGAAAAAGACTTGTTTGGCGAATACCTTACGGATTTTTCTTCTTCGTCTCTTTTGAACATGATTAAAATGGCCGAAGACTTGGATTCAAAAGGATTGTTTAAGAAGGCCGAGGATATTCACAAGATTCTACGGAAATATATTTAGCAGGAGCGTAATCTTATGTCTATTGAAAAGAAAGCTATAGTGACTCTGACAGATATCAGAATGATTTCGGGGTCAACGCAAGGAGACAACATAAAGGTTGCCTCTAACCGACTAACTATTGATGCGAATTCAGAAGCTAAAAAGGTCGTTGATGCCGAAATTAAAAAGCATCCGACAGCCTTATTCTTTAGGGCTAAAGCAATTGCTGCAGATGAGACAAATTCAAATGGCGATTTCTTTTCTTCTGCAGAACTAATAAAAGCGGCTGATTCATTTGTAGGGGTGCCTTTCTATACGAACCACGAGAATACAGATGTCACAAAATCAAAAGGCAAGATTGTTTTCTCCGAGTGGGTTCCTGACGAAAAAGCTATTTATGTCGTTGGATTTGTCGATCGCGAAGCATACCCTGGACTAGCTAGAGGTATCGAACAGGATTATATGAGAGGTGTTTCCATGGGGTGCGTTGTCGAGTATTCCAAGTGCTCGATTTGCATGAACAAGGCAGCAACTGTCGAGGATTACTGCAGTCATGTGAAGCATCTTAAAGGTCGCAAATTTTCTGGAACGGCGAAGGATACTGAAACTGGCGAATTGAAAACCTTCAAGATGGCTCACGTATATGAAATTAACCACGGGGTCAGGTTCATTGAGTTGTCCGGAGTCGGTGATCCCGCATGCAAGAGTTGCCGCATTCAGGGAGTCTATGATAACGAAGAATCTCTGTCAAAGGCTGCATCGTGCGAAACTGGGCACAAGATTGGAAAAGGAAGGACTATTTTATCCAAGGTTGCTTCTATTGAGAATTCGTTGTTTATGTACAAGGATACTGGATTGTACAAGCAGGCAAGTCAGGAAGAATTGCAGCAGATTGAGGAAGTTCTCAAGACCCTGGAACAAATTTCTGTCAACCTTATCAAGAACCGCAAAAGGGTTGAAGTGGAGTTTGCATCAGACCTTGTTCAAATTCTTTCCGAACTTCAAGAGTTTTCGGATGAACTGACTGGTGCGGGTTATGGGCAGTTAGAGGGAGAGCCTCCAGCAGATGATGCTCTCGGCGGAGTAGGAGATTTGCCTCCTCCTGCAGAAGGTGTTCCTACGGAAGGTGGAACAGGTATGGCAATGCCTGTTTCAGACATCCTTGGTGGGGATCTCAACGGAGCCCCAAGCACAACAGATCAGCCTCAAACGGGGGCACCTGGTACAATTTCTGGATCACCATCGAAACCGTTTGTGACTATTCCAAAAATGCCGACAGCGCCCAAAAAGCCGATGTCGTATGGTGGAGTCGACAGAATGACGAGAATAGCTGAACTTATAGCTACCGTGAGGCTGGCTATGGCAGAAAACGAAGAAACCGATGAAAGTGAGGGCTCTATGAAAAGAAGGACACCAACCGTTGCAAATAACGACAGAACAAGTGCAATTAATGCTCTTTCTGGAAAAAACAAGGGAAACGGAATAGTTTCGGAGAATATCGGAGGAGACTGGGATAGTAGGAAAACCGGAGGAACAAACATGTCAGATACACTTATGAGAGAAGCATCTAGGACTGAAGCACCGGCAGTATTGCCAGAAAAACAGCTTGACGGAACAATCGTCAATCACCCAAGGACTGGCGTTGAGCCAACATCAACGGGGGAAGTGCAGCTCGAAGGTGCTCGCAGTTCTTCCGATCCTCAAAAACTGACCGAAAGTCAGATCGAAGGAAAGAGGAAGGATAATGCCCCTGGTGTCCTTCCAGAAAAACAATTGTCTGGGAAGAGACAGGATAACGAATCCAACTCAACTCAAGAAGTTCAACTCGAAGCCCTCCACTCGGACAAGGATCTTCATACCACACACGAGAAGCAACTGGACGGTAAGAAGTCTAGTTTGTGGGAGCGTGCATCTATGAGGCGCTCGACCATTAAAACGGCTTCAGACCACGCCAGAGCCGTTATTCGAGTTCTTGCAGAATCCGCTATCAGGTGCTCCGCTACGCCACAACAGATTAAGTCTGCGGCGGTTTCTCTTGTAACAGGAACCAAGGTTCGTACTGCAACATTGGAGCAGATTACGGATATGACGGATGTAAAAGTTGAACAGCCTTCGTCTGTCGTTGCCCGTGCTCGTTACTGGGGCGGTAAGGGAGTCACGCTGGCTGCAGCCTCGACCTCTGACATGACATCCGACATTATCTCCGGCCTCAAAGTCCTCGTCGCCTTCGACGAAGAAATCAGTCCTGAAGTTGTAATGGATGTTTTGGATGTTGTTGGCGGAGAGGAAGGCTCTCTTGAGAGCATTTCTGGAGCTATTGATGACATTATTGCAGAGCCACAAGAAGTTCAGGTTGCTGCAGCCTTTTCGTCCAGAAAGGAAATTCGTGCGACAATCTTGGAAAGAGAGAACACAGTTGTCCTCGATAAGCCACCAGAACAGCCGAAACTGCGTCAGATTGGTGTTCTTCCTTCCGCCGTAAAGGGCAGAGCTAATGAGCGTTTGGCAATGAAAACCAAATTAGCAGCCAAGAAACCAACGCATACAATTGAAGCTAGTTTGGCCGAAATTGGAACAACTGTCGAAGAAATCAAGAATGACAAAGCTGTTGCGAAGCACAAGATTGTTGCTTTTGTAAAGAGAGTGTCGGAAATGAAAGATTTGACAGTCGAAAAGATGCAACTTGACAAGCAGGGGCGTCAAATCTTGGTTGCCAACAAAGTCAAGCATTTCAAGATTGCAAACATCACGAATGTTCAGGTGGACGGGAAAGATGGCACAGTTTCTATTGCCATTCAGACAGATGACGGCGACACAACCGCTGATGTTTCTATTCCTCTTGATGAACAGGGTGCAGATGTTGCTGGAGCCCCAGTAGAAGGGGACGCAACGGGTGAGAACCTTGACAGTTTGGTTGGAGGAGACCTTGGAGCTGGAGCCAATATCCAAGCCCCTGCACCGAACGCTCCACTCCCAACTGCTGCATCGAAGCAGACGGTTAAAACCGCACAGGTAGGAGGGGCTGGCGGCGGCATCCCTGGAAGCGGGAATCTTGGCGGCGCTCAAGACCCTGGAAGTGCCCTACCGACAGGAATGCCTGCTATGGATAACGGAGAGGGGTTGCAAACCCTTACTGACAGCGGCGATGGCGAAAAGGACGAGGCTCCTGGCGTTGGCGAACAGATGATGCCTGGATCAATCTGCCCGTTCTGTCACGGAACTGACACAACCACAGGCAAAAAGGACTTGCCCGCTGGAGCGTTTGAATGTAACAACTGCGGCGCGGTCTACGAGGTTCATGTTAACATCGAAGTTCTTAACCCAGAGAAAATGTCGTTTGAGAAGGACGGTGGCGATGGCGGAGAGGTTACGGAACCGAAACTTCCAGGAATGCCTGTGGCCGCTGTCACAAGGCTTGACAAGGCTGGTCTTGAAAAAACAGCTTCCTGCGAGCAGAAATATGGCCATGTTTGCCCAGCATGCGGCATGACAGAGTGCAAACCTAGCGAGAAGACTGCGTCAAGCGTAAGTTACATTTGCCCTTCCTGCGAAACCAAGACGACCAAGACGGTTGTTGTGGCCCATGACAAGACTCCGTACCTGAGTGTCGCATGGGTGCTCGATCCGAAGAAGGTTGTTACGGCCGGATGCAAGACCTGCAAACAGGCTGCCGCTGAATATGTGGCACGCATCAAGGTTGCCAGAATGATGTCAAAGGCCGCGGCTAATGAGAAGGATCCGAAGACGGCGTTCCCAGATGCGAACTGTGCAGAGTACATCTCTCGTCGTTGGGGTGCTAACGCTGTTGCAACAAATGGCCCTTGCAAAGGCAAACCTCTTGCTGCATGTATCTGTAAACAACTCAAGACATTCGGCCTCCGCAAGAGGATCGATGTTGAGAAACTCGCTGGTGTGTATATGCAAGAAGATCCAATGGATAAATGCTTAGAAATGCAGAAGGGCAAAGGCTACAAGGCAGCTCAAGCCCAAACGCTTTGCAATGCTTTGAAGAAAAAGTATGCGAAGGAAACAGACGAAAACGAGTGGCTGGAGGCCTTTGCTGGCGACAGCCGTTTTAGCACGGAGGAGCTAAGAGTTATGAAGCAAAGATCAAATGCGATGTTGTCCGCACAAGCCCAGGTTGGATTCGACTTGGAAAATCTGAATGCCGATATCGGCGATCCGATTGATGATGTTGTTGCGGTTGCCGACGAAGGCGGAGAAGAAACCGTAACGGTGGAAATCCCCGAGGATTTGGCAAAGGAACTTGCTGGCCAGATTGACAGCCAGATAGCTGATAAGGAAGGCGATGTTGAAGAGCTGGCTCCAGAAGAGCTGGCTCCAGAAGATCTTGCTCCTGAAGGCGATGCTGTTTCAGCACCAGTTGCTCCAACAGCACTTTCCGCTTCCGCAAAGGCTGCCGTAAAGACTGCAGCAACGCCCAAGAATGTAGAGGATATTTCATCCGGAGTTAAGGGTAAACTGAAGGGAGGAAATGGAGCGATCGGGAACGAGAAGCCATTCAGCGCCCTGAAGCCAGTTCTGCCTAGTAATGCGTCTGGAAGTAAGATTCGCGGGGAAAAGGAAACCATCCCCGAAGCAACCTTGCCTGACATACCAGCCGATAGTTCTACTATGGGCGACGAGGCCAATACCCTGAAGGGAACACCTCCTGTCAGTACTGAGATTCGCGGGCGTGTTATCGCAGGAACAAAGTCTGTCACGAAAGAGGCTAAAGTCCCAACCTTGGTTGAAGGCAATGGAACAGGCGTAGAAGGAACTCTTGACAAGGGCGGCAAGAGCACAATTGGGGAAGAACAAGCGTTCGACGCCAAAAAGCCAGACATTCCGTCAGTCGGAGCAAAGTCCAAAATCGGAGGAGAAAAGGATACAATTCCAGAGGCCGGCCTGCCAGACATCCCAGCCGACCACTCCTTGATTGGCGGCGAGAAAGAGACACAGAAGGGAATGCCACCTATCAATACGGACATCCGAGGCAGAGTACTTTCAGACACAAAGCGTGACCAGCAGCTTTCAAAGATCGCTGCGGCTCGTCACAAGAAGGCCTGTCAAGTAGCTGCCAAACTGGTTGGTATGGGACGCATTGCAGAATCTGACTTCGACGATGTTGTAGACGACTTGTCTAAGATTGAAGTCGACAGAATCGACTCGTTCGCCGACAGGCTCTATCGCAGCGTAAAGGTTGCAGGCGTACCTGCCTCTCCAATGCAAGTACTCTCAACCCCAATCATTCAGGAGGCTTCGGCATACAATCCAAAACTTCCAAGAACATTGGCAGACAAGTTGAAGGGTATCTTCACGGTTGGAACTGCACAATTGAACCAGCGCGTGATTGACGACGATCGCGCAGACTCCGAAAGAGCCGCACTGGAAGATTAAGCATTATGTCTCGGTGCAAAGAGAGGGGAGGAGAAATCCTCCCCTTTTTTCTTTTCATTAAAGGGATTTTGATTGTTGTTGGAGAATAGTATAGGCATGAACGCCCCCGCAGGTTGCGGAGGCAAGTAAGGCCGAAGCAAACGAAGCTCAAAACTCTGTAGTAATAAGTAGTAGAAACGAAGAAGAAAACGAAGAAGTAAACGAAGTTAGACAATTTTTGATTACTCTTCATGGCCGCGAGTGCCCAAGGTTAAAGTGACCAAGGGAACGAAACGAAACAGGAGAAATAACATGGCAATCATTCCTCTTTATTACGTCATTGCTGGATCCTACGATGTTGATCCGGACACGAATGACATCAAGGAAGGTATGTGCGTAGCCCTGAACGGTGCCGCTGGCGTCCGCAGGGTTGATGGCACGACAGGCGTTGGAAAGACCCTTGGCCTTTGTGGCGACACAAAGAGTTCCTCGGCGTCATCTATGCCTGGTGTTGGTACCGGATGGACCAACAGGGTTTCAGATTACTTCGATGACACGAAGGCTTCTGGCAAAGTCACCGTCTATCATGGCGGCGGCGAGTTCGCAACCGACCAGTTCGTTGACACGAGCATGGACGCTGCGGATGTCGGATCCTACCTGAAGGCCAACACCAATGGTCTTCTGGTCACAGACGGCGCAGCAAAGACGGCAGATTCTGTCGCTATGCTGATCCAGCCTGCAGGACCATATCCGGCTGGCGTGCCAGGCACGGACATCAACCAGGATGCCGCATTGAGCGGGGACAACACAAACCAGTACATCGTCATTAAGCTGTTGGTCTAATCCCCAACGCTACACGGTGAGATAAACACAAAAGAAGACAACCGAACAATTCGGTCACTTAAAGGAGAAAATAACATGGCTATCGATAAGAGAGCAATTAATGAACGTCGCGCAATGCTAATCGCCCAGGCTGCTGATTCGCCTGAGGGACGCGTTGCGTTGGCACAGGCAATGGTTGAGCCTATTCGTAGGGCGTTGGAATACCAAGCTGTTGGCCGTAAGCTGATCATGGTTGATGAGCTTCCACAGGGCGCAAATGCACGATACGAGAAGGATGTACGCTCGAAAGCCATCCGCCTTTCGCGTCGTGGTGGAGCCCCTGAATTCATCACCGAGGGTGAAGAGATCCTCGTCCCGACATTCGAAATCGTGGTTAACCCCACGGTCCGTATCTCGGAAGTGAAGGCTCGTCGCTTCTACATCGTTGACCGCGCCCAGATTAAGGCGAAGGAAGCGATCCAGAAGGAAGAAGATACCAACATCTTCACGGCGATCAACGCTGTTGTTCCAGCAGCGAACCAGATCATCTCAACGGGTGGGGCGTTGTCCCTCTCGGCTCTGAACCAGGCGTTCGTGAGCGTTGAGTCCCGCGACCTGACGGTCGGTAAGGTTGTATGTCACGCTATCCGTTACGGCGACATCCGTAGCTGGGGCCAGACAGTGTTCGACCAAGCCACCCAGAAGGAAGTTCTCACCACGGGGCTCTTTGGGCACATCTATACGGCAGACATTCACGTCAGCAGCAGGGTTCCTCCTGCGTACGTGTTCGTTATGGCACCGGCAGAGTATGTCGGAGCGATGCCTGTGCGCCAGGACATCAGCGTAATCCCAGCAGATGACCCAAAAAGGCTCCGCTTGGGCTGGGTAGTCTACGAAGAAATCGGAATCGTGATTATCAATGACTACGCCATTGCTCGTGTCGAAGTCAGTGTCGGCTCGTAAGTAACCGCTTATGCAGTAACGACTTGGAACCCCCGAATGGAAACGTTCGGGGGTTCTTTTTTTTTGTAATTCATATATAAAATATATTTCATATTAACTAGGATTTGGGGTATGGTTTGTTGTATAATAATGTTGAAGGAGAAATACTATGCCGCCACTACCTAAAATCCAAGATGAAAAGAAACTCTACGACGCTTATGTTGTGAACAAGATGTCGATTAATGAGATTTCTGCAAACAGCAAAGAACTGTTTGGTATAAAGGTTGGGAATGCTACAATTTTCCACTCTCTCAAGAGAATGGGAATTGAAACTCGGAGCAAATCTGAAAGTGTTTCACGAGCAATGTGTCAGTTGGATATTGACAAGGCTTTCATGACAGAGAAGATAATTGAATGGGTTGACGGGTTTCTTCTTGGTGACGGTAGGATTGGATATACCTTATCAAAGGGAATTGTTCGGGGGGCTAGATTTTCGATTGGGGTCTTACACAAAGAGTTTTGTGAATATGCCATGTCGAATTTTTTAGATTACCGTCCATCGGAAGCAAAACAATCAGGGACAATATCTAAACGTTGTCCACATCTGATGTGGGGAAGCGCGACCCTGTCTCATCCCGACATCGCTAAACAAGCTGAAAGGTGGTATAGAGGCAAGGGGAAGAAAACTAGGGTTCCTACAGATGTACGAATAACACCTGACAGCGTTAGACTTTGGTATCTTGGTGACGGAAGTTTCTTCTATGACACCATCAGGAATTGTTCGGCATTGAGGCTGGCGACATGTTCATTCTTCCCAGAAGATATTGACTATATCCTCATTCCTAAATTGGTATCGCTGGGAATAGCGTGTAAGAGACTTGAATCGAAGAACGACATACAGATATTGCCAGCATCCGCTGGGGCATTCTTTAACTTCATCGGAAAGAAATCTCCAATACGGTGTTATGACTACAAATTTGATGTTCCAGATTGGATGTTCAAGATACGCCTCGTTGATATTGTTAAAAACGATCAGGAACGGTGGAGGGCTGCGTACAACATCAGAAAGGGGTGCATTCAGTGCACATCTAGCCCGGGAGGAAGGATGTTCTTGTTTGAACCAGAGCAGGCAAAGAAATTACGAGATTTTCTTGACAAAACAAATTTGACAGGTGTGTTATGACAATGCTTCAATGTATGCTATGTTCCTTTTCCGATGACAAGAGTATCTTGTCCCACATTCGGAATGTTCATAGTCTTTCGTCCAAAGACTACAAAAAGCAGTTTCCGAATTCGAAAACTAGGGTTTCTTGGATGGACGGGGACACTGAAGCTATGTCGGCATTCCAAACGGTTGGGCGAAGCAACTCGGCCAAAATGGTTGGCTCAATTGGTCGCCACAGACTGCGGGTTGGGCAATGGGGTGCGAGACACACATCGTGTCAGGGATGTGGTACCACATCCGAAAAGCATTTCGCCAAGGGGTTATGCACATCTTGTTATAAATTAATGGACGCTCTGAAAAAGACAGAGCGGAACAATCAAGAAATTATGAAGACTGGGACAGAGGGGGTAGATTATGTCTTGTGTATGGAGTGCGGCAAACCTTTCTTAAACCTATCGGAAAGTGGGCATTTGTCGATACACGGGATGACCTTCCAAGAGTACAGGAATAAGTATCCAGAAGCCATAATGACTGCCGAAAAAACCGAATCTAGAAGACGACTAGGGGTGTCTGTTGGCAGGAAAAGATTTGTGTTGAAAAACAGTTTGTTGAACTCTACTTCTCAAATTGTTGATAGTTCCAACGAAACTTCAGAGGTGGTACCACAGGGTACCGAGACATTTAATGAAAGCCCGCCAAATAATCCTGTAGAGTTTATCGCACAATGGTTCTCCAAACACGGGATGAACGTTCAATATCACAATTCGGAACAAGCACCCGTTTCGATTTTTAGACGATTCCCCGTTCTAGATCGCCACATCGTGGATTTCGCAATTCCATCGAGGAAGGTTGCTATAGAGGTTTGGAGCGACTCTTGGCATGTCCGTGATTATCGTTCTGGACTGAAAAAAATCGAAGACCTTGACGAACTGGAGAAGGTAAACATTTGTGAGGACGACATTCGCCTAGAGTCGTTGTCTGAAGCGGGATGGACTGTGACGAGGATATGGGAAAGAGATGTTAGGTCTCCAGAAACAGAAGCGGTATTGTTGTTGGCGATTGACGGGATTCCATCTGTTGGGCAAAAAGAATTAACCGTATGTATGAAACAAATTGCCTACACTCCAAGGAAGTTGTTCAACTTGCGTTGGATTGCAAGGGAAAATGGGATCGAGGTGTTTCCCGGATTAAATGTCGCTGAATCGAAAACGGATTTGCTAAAGTCTTTGGTAGAAAAATTTGGAAACAAAAGAGTTGTACCAGAGGAGATGTTGCTTGACTTGTTGGGTAAGTGCCGCAAAAACGGGTTCCCATATTACGACATGTCTGAAGATCAAATGCATAAACGATGGTCATCGATCAGGGCATTTGATCCAAGACCTCCGTTGGAAGGGGCTTATTTGTGGGATGGACACGGAACGGAATTGGCATCGTTCTTCCACCCACATATGTTCGAGTGTAGGAAGAAGGGGAAAATGTCTGCAATCGAGTTCTTCAATAACGACGAAATGTTGTTGGAGGGGTTGTACAAGGTTATGTGTTTGTCTGGTAATGTTTCGAAGTCTGGGTTGAGAAACATTTGCAGGAACGAGTCTAATACCAGCAGGATAAACAACTTCCCACCGAAGGTTTGCATAACTATTGCAAAAACACTTTTTGGAAAGGAGGTAGACAAAATTTCCGTGCTTGATCCCTGTGCTGGATTCGGAGGGAGACTACTCGGTTTTCCAGCTTGCGGAGTTAAAAAATACGATTGTATTGATATGTCTGAAAAAACATGCCTGTGTCTAAACAAAGAATTGGATTTCTTATGCGCAAACGGATTGTCTACAGAAGTTTCGATCACATGTTCCGATTGCAATATTGCTATGTCCGAAAGAATAAACAACGGGGATTCTTATGACATGGTGATGACTTCCCCTCCTTTTGTCGACAGGGAGGAATATGTCGGTGTGGATTTTTTCAACACAGCAGAGGATTGGGCAAATTTATTTATGAACCCGTTTTTGAAGAACTCATTTGCCCTGCTGAAACCGAATGGCAAATTGGCGTTGTTTCTCGGACAAAGCGATTCTGGGGGTAACAATCTCCCAAAAATAGTGAATGCGATAGCCAGATCGAGCGGTTTCGGGGACTGTGAAGTTATGCCATTTTTGGTTGGTTCTGGAGAAGTAAACAGGAGAATAAATACTTTCAGAAAAACTTATATCCAGATTTGGACAAAACCAGCTTAAACCTTGTATAATATCCACCTACAAGGAGCAAGTTATGCAAGCATATAGTGAGACTCGCGAAACCTTTTCAGATGTTCTGATTGAACCAGCATATTCTGACATACTTCACAGAGGCAAAGTAGACACTGCAAGTTGGCTTGGGCGTCTACATCTTGACTTGCCTATCTTTTCAGCCAACATGAGACACATTACAGAGGCCAAAATGTGTAAGGCGATGTCAGAATGGGGCGCAGCCGGCATTATCCATAGGTTTATGACAGTTGAACAGGCGGTCAAGGAGTATGAGGCAGCCAAAAAGATGTGCGGTAAAAAGGCTGTCATAGGGGTATCCCTAGGGGTTAACGAGAAGGACAAGGAGCGGTTTTCGGCTCTTCGGGAGGCTGGTGCCAGTTTGTTCTGTATTGATGTAGCCCATGGGCATCACATATTGGTGAAGAAGATGTTGCAATGGATTCGCAAAGAGACCGATTGCGACAAGTGTAAGGCTCCAATTTTGATAGCTGGCAACATTGCAACATGGGAAGCGGCAATGGATTTGTATGGTTGGGGGGCAGACATCGTAAAAATCGGAATCGGGCCAGGGTGCTTCGTGCCGGGAACGACGGTGATTACAAGAGACGGCACTAAAAAAATTGAAGATATCCAAAGTGGCGATTGGGTTTTAACTCATTTTGGGAGATACAAGCCAGTGATAGGGGTTTCTTCTAGACCTGAATTAAAAACTGTTTTCAAGATAAATAATGAAGAAAGCACCGGAAATCACGAATATTATGTTCTTCATAAAAAATATCGAGATATTGTTACCGATGACAATATTGACGAATATGCGACTTGGGTAAAGGCAGAAGACTTAACAGAAAACTACCTGCTTCTTCAGTGTTCTTAAAGGGTTTATCATAACAACCAAAGAATCATTATAAATGTCGGTATAGACACTGGCACTTATAAGAGAGGTTGTTATGGTCAATAACATTATGATAAATGGCTGTCAAATTATTTCCAATCGTAAATCTGGTCGGTGCAATTTTTTAAGATTGTCAAATGAAACTGAAATATGTGCCTCAACTATATATGGTAAACCAGTGGAAATAGAATGTCATGCGTGTGGGAAAAATAGTTCAGTCAAATTTTATTCAACCCTTTTTAAAAGAGTTTATTTATGTCAACATTGTGATAAAATAGGGAGCAAAAACCCGTTTTACGGGAAACGACACGATCAGTCTTTTTGCCAGAGGCTCTCAAAAGAGAGGGCTGGAACATGGTGTGCTGGAGAAAAAAACGCCATGTTTGGCGTCAATGTATGGGATTCTTATTCTCCCCAAAGGAGAGCAGATATATGCCGACGGATTAGTGAACAACAAACTGGGGAAAAGAATATTTTCTGGGGGAAAACGCATAGTCCGGAAACAAGAGCTATGCTTGCAAGAAAAAGTTCGGAGTATATTAAAAATCATCCAGAACACTTGAGAAAAATGATTTATCTTTCTTTTTTGAAACAAAGTAAAGGCTTTAAAAGTAGCATAGAAAAGATTGTTCAGGAAGAGTTGACAAGGCGGTGTATAACACATAAATATAACAAAATTTTGAACAGAAAATATCAATTCGATTTCATTATAGCCGACGGTATTTTGTTGGAGGTTAACGGAGATTATTGGCATGCCAACCCGATCATTTACAAAGATGCACTAAAATATACACGGGATCAAGTAAAGAAGGTTGATCTAGATATACGGAAACGAAAATATGCAGAGGAATATGGGTATGTTGTTTTCTCGATATGGGAGGCTGACATCAGAAAGGGTAATTTCGAGGTTATTGATTCAATAGTATCAGAGTTAGAAAGGAGATGCAAAAATGCTGACAAAATACAAACTTGTTGAAATTAGCCACATGTCACAGAGGGAATACAACGGCATTGTACATGATTTGTGTGTCCAGGATGACCATTCCTACACGGTTGGTGGGGGGATAGCTGTACACAATTCGGCATGTGCCACCCGAAAGAATGCTGGAGTCGGTGTCCCACAATTGTATGCTATCCGAACAATTAGGGAGAAAACCGAAAAGTCGTGCCACATACCGTTAATATCAGATGGTGGCATTAGTGATACTGGGGATATTCCAAAAGCTTTGAAATATGCAGATGCGGTGATGGTTGCGAGACTGGTTGCGGGAACAGCGGAAACTCCGGGGTTGGTATACGAGAACGAACGGGGAGAACTCTACAAGGTCTTTGGAGGATCAGCCAGTGGAGAGAATAAGGTGGCATCTGGTCAAGACAACAATTTTGTTGAGGGGAGTTTAAAGCTTGTTCCATTCATAGGGCATGTTAAGTATGTTCTGAAGAAGTCTAAAGAGATGATCCAGACTTCTTTCTCTTATGTTGGTGCAAAAGATTTGAGAGAATTTAGGAAGCGTGCCCATTTATATAAGCACACTTCCGGAGGAAGAATCGAAAGCAAACTATAAATAGTGCATTGTGCGATACAGGAATGGCTATATCTCCTAAAGAACAATAATACAGGAGGGTGCCATGAGAATTTTTCCTGAAAATGAACTCAAGTTAAGTGAAGTTGCCAAAATTGTATTTGCTGCGGGTGGCAGAGAACCAGCAAAAAATGTTGACAAGGAACAACTTGCCATAGGTTTGGCAGTTGAACTTGAGCATACTGACGACCCTCACGAGGCCGAGACCATAGCGAGGCAACATTTAGCTGAGGACCCAGAATATTATACGGCACCAATGGAAAAGGATTGGGGCGCAGACGAAGCCAAGGCTCGCATCGAGGAAATGGCCAAGATGGCCCAAAGTTTAAGTTTCGACGACTTGATGCATTATAGTCCAATGACAACGATTGATTTGAAGAATCAATTCGGAGTAACTAATCAACAAGCAAAATCTATTCTTCAACTTTATGCACCTGCGGCGTTTGGCCAGAACGGAAAAGGAAAAGAGTGGTTTATTGAACAGATTAAAAGATTGATGCCACCAGGTTCAAACTGTCAACCTAAACAAAAACTATCCAGTGTATTTGTTCTTGAAGACGATCCAGAACGCATCAACATCTTCAAGTCTGCTTTTGGTGAGGCAAATGTCGTAGTAACTAAAAGTACTAAGGAAGCTCTTGAACTATTGCGGACAAGAAAGTTTGCCAAGATTTTCCTAGACAGAGACCTGTCAAGCCTCCATGAGAGTGGCGAAGATGTGGCTTGGCAGATGAGCCAAGAACGCATATGCGAAATGACTCCAGTTGTTATTCATAGCGAGAATACGAGGGGTCAGAGGGTAATGGCTCGTTATTTGAATGGGTACCACAGTGATGTTTCGGTTATCCCATTTAGAAAGCTTCGAAGGAGCCTTGAGGTTCCTGGATATCGAGTTGCACAGACCGAATTGCCAAAATACAGGAAGAACAAGAGTGGTGATACTGCTCCTGCTTATCCAAACGACCCGCTTGCTCGTGCTGTTGCTGATACCGGCGGAACACTTCGTTATGTGAATTTGCCAAAATCATTTCCACCAGGAAAGAATGGCGGTTGTGGGACTCCTACAATTATGAATGGCACGGGCGGAGGCAATGTTCCATGCGGATCGAGGGTAAAAATGACTGACGGCACCATATCCGATCCTGTTTATTGCTATTTTTGTGATAAGGCTATTCACCCAAAGCCCGATGTCGTCGATACAGACTCTCTTAAGGCTTCTATTGATGAATTTTCAAAAAAGAATGCAAATTTTACGAGAGATGAAATTTTACAAATTATCAGCCGATTGATAACAACCCAGGAGAATAAATAATATGAGAATAAAGGTTATTAGTCAAGTTCAAAACGCCCCATGGTCTTGCTCTTCAATTGCTAGATCGAGAGTAAGTAAAGATGCCCCAAATCCTGCTCCAGTGTTCAACTTTTCGAAAAGTGGCGATCAGGCAAATTTTATATTTTGGCAAAAACTCAGAACTCAAGGTTTTAACATTTTGCAAAATCCTGAACCTGTTCAATATCAAGGTCAAGATGAAAAAACATTTTTGGCTTTGGTTGAATTTCAGGGTGAAAAACCCAACATATTTGAATTTGTTAACAGAAGAGAAATGCAGGATTTTACAGAAGCTGTTCGTCAAGTTGCCAATAGGTATTTTAAAGATGATGGAAAACTGTGTCCGGGGTGCGAATGGGCCATATTTGATGACGAAGCGGCTGATCCCGCAGAAGAGATAGTTGTCTCAAATGGAGAAAGATGGCATCGAAGATGGCATCGAAGATGGCATCGAAGATGCCTTGAAGAAGACAATCGCATTGAATCGGCACAGGCTGAAGAAGATATGAGGACAGATCCTCAAGAAGAACTTCCATCTGATTTGGCCGCTACTAGGGGGCATGTTAAGACTTCTCAAGATTCAAATAGACTGAATAAACTGAAAGAGTTGTACAGAGATCGAGCCAGAAGCGAAAGGAAAAATCGTTATACGCAACCTATTGACAGTGATAACAGCAGCAGTCTGCAGGGTGAAAAATACCAAAACGAGTTTCAGCCAGAAAGGTATGCACCTATCATGCCATATCACGAAGACGAAATCCAAACGGGAGATCTATTACCGATTTCCCCACATGTTGCGACTCCATCAGATTCCTCATCGAAAATAGGAAATTATCAAGACAATCAGCCCCATCTCAGACTTGTTGCAGAATGGATCAAGAATGGGGTTGACGACTACCGCAATCTGGAAGATCTTGGAGTAGTGTATGAGGGTGAATTAACAGGCAAAAAGTGGCCACCCAGTGGGCATGGGTTTGGTGGGTATACTACACCAAGCAAGGTTCTTGACCTGTTGGGATGGTTTAAGAATGGTGGCCTTATTAAGGATCTCGAACTGATGTTCGATTTAGAAAAGGCCAAAGTAATTGCTGAAAAAACTTTGATAGAATTGGGTATTACAAAAAAGGAGACAGATACAATTCCTTTAGATCATGACGATTTTTTTGACGACGAGAGAGTTGCTAAATCATTATGGCAGATGCGTAGATTTTCTGGAGTAAAAACTGCTACTGTGTCTGACAATGTTATCCCAGTTTCAGAAATTGTTGGAACTCAAGCAACTGGAACTACGGATCAGATTGACAAGGATATGCATGCCAAGGGTTATTTCATGTTTAGGGAACACTATCCATGGGGGAAAACCCTATCATACCAAAATAAGCAGGGAGACAAAGTTTATCTCAACATCAAATGGAATGAAGACGAGCTGAAGCCTGGAATAGCTACATGGGTGACGTGGGATCAGTTGGTTGAGATTCTGAAGCAGGAGTGGCGACCAGCCAGTCAAGAAGATCGTCAGTGGTATCTCGAACATCTAATCGACAGGCCCATTAAAGGAGGGGCCGTGTCTCGGACAAAGACTTTGCCAACCAGAACAGCCTTAATCAAAGGCGATGGGATTGCAGACGGTGGTGAGCCATATACCGACGATGAAATGGACCTGATGGAGGGAAAGCTAAATCCTCATGCCCCGGCCAAAGAAGATCCAAAACGGTGGGCTGTAAGAGTTACTTTCGATGATGGCGAAGTCAACGGTGCAACTATCAACGGAACCCAAGATGAGATTAGGCGATATTATTTGGACAATGATTTCACCTTGTCCGATGAAGTTACAACTCACAGAGGAATCAAAGTTGATTTTGTTAAATGTCTTGGAGAAGCACCTTGGCCATACTGGGGTGAGTCAAGGCGTCCAGCATCCGATCGAGAAGCCAGTTCCAATCAATCACTGTGGCAGATGAAGAAAGCACAAGAAGGAATGCTGCTCCAGGCCGAAGGAACCGACAACCATGGTCAGATATTTACGGCTACATTGAAGTTTCAAGAAAATCCGATCATAGTCTTCCAAGAGAAAAGTGGGAAAACCGCTGGTAAATGGACATACTATCTATCCTCATTGACCCAAGACAAGCCTGGTGGATTTAATGACTCGTTGATCATAGATTTGGGTCAAAACTGGACTCTTAAAGGTCTAAATCGCATTCTTACTGAAGCGGTCAAAGTTGTTCAACAACACAAGCAATAACGGTACAGTTAAAACGGAGGGTTAGTATGAAATTGGTTAGAAAATCTGGGAAATGTTATCTTGTCGGGTCTGCACTTGAACAAATCTCCCCCGCCGCATTCCCCCGCCTTCAGGCATGGGGAGGTTCAACCGGGAGTATAATATTATGAAGGTTATATTTAAGGATGGTAAACACTATTTGATAGGCACAACGGCTGAAGTTGGACGAACCTTGACAAAGCAGGCAAAGAAAAATGCTCCGGTTGATCTTGGCTGGTCTTTAAGCAAGCAGTCAGATTCGGCTTCTGCACTTGTTGATGATAGGTATGCGTGTAACGATTGCAATTACGAAGGTTGTGACGCATCGTTTATTTCGGGGGAATGTCCAGAATGCAGGAGCAAAAACGCATCAAAAGTTTGACACGAAAATTTGGCTGGTCCGCAATTTTGAATGACGGAACAAAGGCATCTGAAACAGGCGGTTTTGGCTGGTCTAATGTCAAAGATAAAGTTATTAGTCTATGTATAGTTGACGACATGGACAATATCATTGTTGCTTTGCCAAATGGGCAACCTTCATATGTTCAGGGGAAAACTGGTAGTTGTAATGTTAGCGGCGGATCTGTAACGATTGAAAACAGATGGGTAGGATTCAAGACCAAATCTGGTGAAACAATTGTTGCGAATGTCTCTGATAAAACAGGAACTGTAACCATAGGTGTTTTGCGATGACCCCTCTTGTTACAACAAGACTATACGACCCAGACACCCAACTAACAACTGGGACTGCCGAGAATGGAATATTCTTTGGTGTAGTTCCACCGTTTACAAATAGCTCTGTGATTATCATTGACGCAACAATTACTGGGGTGCTGTCGTCCAGTGACATTGGACTTGGAATATTATCGTCAAACATTTCTATTTCAGATTTGTTCTACGATGTGTTTGACACCATCGAAGAGGTTACAACGCCGACAAGTCAATTTGCTGGTCTATCTGGTCAGGATGGATTGGTCAATGTGGTTGATGTTGGGTTCAGGAGCCAACAAGTTTCGAAGTATGTGGCACTAATGGTATACGGCGGAAATAAAACTAGCGATGGTTGTTGTCTAACGGCTAAATGGTTTTTTGGGTTTGATCCTGGAGTTTAATATGGAAATTGAAACACCTAGTCCAGAAGTTATTTCATCCTTAGTTGAATCTATAAAGATTCATCAAGTTGATCATCCAGATCTGTTTGACAAATCTGATTTAAAACTTGTGTCCGGTCTTCCGTCTAGAAACTTCATAATGAACGAAATGAGCTCTCACCAAATGGACATACTATTTCGAAGTGTCAGACATCTGTGGAAAAGAATTACAGGAAAAGATCCAAATTTGTCAAATGACAACAAGGATGCAACCCTTCTGGATGGTGTTTATTGGCTTTTGCCAGGTGGAATTATAATCAGTGGGTTTAACCATTTTCAGACAGCCAAGGAGAACAAGTTGTTGATATGTTCTCTTTTAGACATCAACCCTCTCGTTTTTGAGCGGATGCTGGCCTCTGGTAATATCCATGAGGTTATTGGCTTAATCATTTCGAGAGGGGGCGTACGGGTATTGGTTGACAGATCAGAGCACAGTGTGATAATGCAAACCTCCGAGGCTTCTTGGCCGTGGGTAAAAGCCAAATTGGAAAAGATGTATCACAAGCACAAGAAAGCCAAGGTGGTAGACCTTTCAAAACCTTATAACGGGTGGACATCTGGAGTTACAATTGACGTGAAATAGAAATTTGTTGTATAATTGCATAGACAATAAGGAGTCTTCGCATGCGTACAACTAGCGGTAATGATCTTTCGGTAATCTTGAGTGGCCCATACTTCTCTCATAGCGGATTTTCCAAAACAAACCGTGAATTGGCTCTGCGTCTTGTTAAGAGAGGGGTTAGAGTTAAAACAGACATATGCAACACTAGGGTTGAAGTGTCAAAATCTGAAGAAGCCGAAATCAGAAGGCTATCCAATACTCAAGTCCCAAAGGGAACCCCAATGGTCTATAGCATGACCATGCCTCCTATCATTTCTGGAGATTGCCCTCGAATTTTGTATACAATGATGGAATCTTCAAACTCTGTACATCAGGAATATGCAGAGAAGATGAACCTAGCTTCTGAAGTGTGGGTTCCAACAACTCATATGAGTGATGCCTTGTCGGCGGCAGGAATTTCAACCCCAGTTTATATTGTTCCTCTTGGGGTGGACGAAAAAGTCTTTTCTCCAGAATCTGCACCGGCTCGTATTCCTGGGGCAAGAGCCTTCCGATTCTTGAGTTTGTCGTGGTGGGGTCCACGGAAGGGTTTTGATCTGCTAGTTAAAGCGTTTGTAGGGGAGTTTGATTCGGACGAGGATGTCTGTTTGGTAATCTCAAGCAGGGCACATGACAATAGGCCGTCATCAAAGATCGCAGAAGAAATTGCAGGAATGGCAAAATCAACCGGCAAAACTGATCGCCCTCCAATCATTCTAATCAGCAAGATTATGACAGATAATGAGGTTGCATCTATCTATAACGCTTGCAATGTGTTTGTTTTGGCTACTCGCGGAGAAGGCTTTAGCTTTCCAATCTGTGAGGCCGCAAGTTGTGGGCTCCCAGTTATATCAACGCGTTGCACCGCACAAGCAACCTATCTGGACGACACTAATTCATATTTAATAAATCCAGAGGGATATGAATTAGCAAATCCACAGGACGGAAGATCTTCCAGTGTTGGGCGATGGTGCAAGTTCTACGAACATCAGCCGTTTCCTATTTTTACAGGCAAATCAATTAAGCGGCTTGGTGAATTGATGAGGGAAACCTATGTGAATCGAAAAGATGCTGAAATTAGAGCTATGAACTTATCATACAAGGTAAGGAGTAAACTGACATGGGACAATACTGTTAATACAATTATCGAAAGGCTAGCCGACTTGGCAGCCAATGGAGGGAAACGATGAATCTAGCTATTGAATGTGATGTTGTTTTGTCAAAGAAGTTAGAGGCTATTTGTAAAGACGGGAGCCCTCTCTCGCTACATATAGAAGCAATATCTGGGAACAAAGGAAGGGCTGTTCTCCACCTTGTGAGCAAAAATGGAGTAACTGCTGATGAGGTGATGAAAATTGGAGAAACCAGCCTTCCGATCAAGATTGTTGAAGCAACTGACGAAGGGGTTTCAATTGGTGAAACAAAACGGTTTGGAACCCTTTTGGATGCTTTACCTTTGGGTGCTGAAGGTATTGCGGTAGTTACGACACCAGATCACCCAGCGGGGTCTGAATATGTCCCTATAGCGCCAGTTCAGATCGTTGTTTCTCAACCAAAGACCACACAGCCCCAAGTTCCGGAGCAGTCGGAGGTGAAGGTTGGAACACAAGATACGGCACAAATCGTTTTAATGGCCTTACGAGCTGCGGGCGTTGCAATACCCCCTGGCATATTAGACGCCCTCAAAAGTCCTTCAAGTAAACAAGTTCAACAGCCTAAACCGCAGAATCCTCCAGAAAAATGCATTCGTACTCTTGAAGAATTGAAAACTGAACTTCAACAAATCCCTGGAATTGATGAAACTCTTAAAATCCCAACAGACAGGAAATTAACTCCTAGGGAGGCCGATGCCCTTTTGTCTCGCACGCCTAGGTTGCGGAAAAAAGCATTTGTTCGGAACCTCCTGCAAAGTCAACTTATGATTAGTGATCTTTACACCACTTTTGATGGTGGCGGAAGTTGTCTTTGCTTGTTACCTGGAGCGGCCTTTGACCTGTCACGAATTCCAGCAAGGAATATCCTAAACAGTACAGACCTAACATGGGCGTGTGATACTGGAAAGTGTGATTTGGTCGATTCAGCAACATATGTAGCCTGCTTCAAAAAGGTAAACGAAGACATGACTTTAATGGGCAAGCCTGAACTTCCAGTATACAGTGGTGATGCAAGGATGAACCCAACAGAATCTTCTGGAGGAATGGCAGATCGGATTGCCAATGGTTTAGCAATGCAAGACGATGGATCTGACATGAATATTATAGACCAAGGTTCAGACCCCATTTCTATCAATGTAAACGATTCGGCAGACGATAGCCCAGCATCTGTTCCTTGGGAAGAGAGCCCAGCTATGCAAGCTTTAATAGGTGGTATGCCAACCAGCAGGGCTGGCCGAGAAGCAAAACCTCCAAGAAGAACATAGTCTAAATTAGACATCCCAAAACAAGAGCCAGTCTAGTACCGGCTCTTGTTTTTTCGCATACAGGAAAAGCCGAGTCGCTTATGGAATTATCAAGAGTAACTGATATTTTCAATTGACTAGAACAAGGAGGATAAGCAATGGCTATCACCTATTACCCAGACGAAGTTTTTAAAATGAGAAGACATGTGGTTGAACAACTTCAGCAGCCAAATGTATTGTACAGTGCATTTGGCACTCAAGCACTTAATTTAGATGATTTGTCCGCTGGCGTTTGGAGCCCAAGGGGTTGGGAGGTTAGGCGAGTAAGCTTTTCTTTCACATCTAGCAATGATAAAAGCTACACAGCTTCGATAGTTCACGGAATTGGCATATCGGAAGGGAGAAACGACAGGTTGTGGGTAAAGGTTCCTTGGCTATCAGCCCAGCCAATCGTTATTCCATCAGGTTTCTACGACGGGACAACCATATCTGCAGCACTTAAGGTTGTTCTTGACGCTTCCGATCTCCCTGCGGAGTCAAAGCCCTTCACGGTTTCCTATAACGCTTCTGATGGGAAATTCACAATTGCACCGAGTGCAGGAACGGTCCAGGTTAGATTTACAAATCCTGGGGTCAATGTAAGAATAAACAGCACTTTGGCTCCTCTTTTGGGATTTACAGCCACAACAACATTGGCTGCAAGTGCTGTGAGCGATACTGGAGTTCTTGATCTGGGGCAGATGACAACATACCTAACAGGAACTAATTCAGCTTCAACCGCAATATTGTCAAGCGATGTGGTTGCTATGACAATTGACAACCAGTTGTTACTTACGGCGACATCTGCATCTGTTATGGTTGCCACCTACGAAGTCGTTTATAAGATACTAGACGCATGAGGATGTAATGCAACAGGAATTATCCAAAACAATATTGGATCATATCGGAGACAATACAGACGATTACAGAGGCCATAACCAAAATAACCATTAACAAGCAGGACAACCCATGTTGAGTTCAAATGATACATCGCTATTTTGCAACCTATTAGATTCGCTTGGCAATTCGCTACGCGAATTGGCTGTGAAATATGAACTTTTGGTTGTGTCACAAACTAACGCAACTATGGATAGACATAAAACTGACGATGCAGTGGCGTCTATGTCCAATGAAGTGTTGTCCATGTCGAAGGATCTTGAATCTATTATGAGTTTGGTTGGAAATGGACGTGAAGCAAATGCCAAAACGGCTGCCACTATTCAATCTTTAGTAGACGGAGTTTATTCACTCAACATCAAGATGGACGATGCAAAATCCGAATCTGTAAATGCCAAATTGGAAGCTTTAAAAGCAAAAAACACAGTGCAAGAAGTTAAGGATGTTGCGTTACATATGGACTCTCACATGGATCAGTTTTGTGTACAATTAGCTTTAATTCCAACCATCCCTGCCGAAATTTCCAAAATGTCTACATCTGTTGATGAAATCAAGAAGCAGTTTGAGCCTTTTAAAAAACTTGCTGTCTTGTTTTCAAAGCCAGTAGCTATAATTGTTGGGATTTATGTTATTGTTGCGACAATACTTTTGTCTATCAAGGGATGTAATGAGTTTGATACATTTACAGGTCATGGCATGTCAGAAAATTCACAAACTAACAATACTTTATTTAGATACCACAAGTAAGACAAGGAGAACAAAATGAGCGAGAAAACAGAAAAAAAACCGTGCCCTCAATGCGAAGGGGTTGGCCATGAAGATTTGGGAGCAATCCCATCAAAATGCCGTAAGTGTCACGGATCTGGAGAAGTTGTGTCAACACTCCGGGTCGGATCATTCTTGCACAGTTGCGAAGGTCTTGAAAAAAGGGCACAAGTAGACATTGAAGCTCCTTCCGAAGACCATGACGACGTTCTTGGGCCTGGCTTTGACCAGTTGTCTATCCTTCCTCCAGATATGACACCAATGGAGCTAAAGAATGGGATTTTCTCAATTCTTGGCGGGTTAAGTCCTGATGAAATGAAACTTGCTCTTAAAGAAGTGTGTGATATGAAAGGGATTCCAGAAGCTCAGGCTGTTGAAAAAAGCCAAGGTGGACCTGTTGCAGACCACAACACAAAAAACTATGTGTACACTTCCGTTGATGATATGGATATCCAGAAACTTCGCAATTTCTACAGGATACTAAGGAGCCTGTCAAACGGATAACAGATGAGAATGTCAAATGTCAAACATCATAACACCAAAAGGATCTTTAGTCCTTGGGCAGTTCATATAGGATAAAAATCATGAGGGTAATAGAACAACAAAAAATCACAACAGCCCAAAGCCTCGGTGAAGGAACCTATTCAGTTTCAATTGAGCCAACCGTATTCGATGCGGCTGATGTCGAATCTCGTAGAGAATCTCCAGAACAATGGATCAATGTGGAAGAGGCTGGAACAGTTGTTGTTAATTTCAGAATCAATGTAGAGGCCAGAAGTTGGGGCATTAGAGGAATTGATGTTAGTATACCTCCAGCACAAACCTCATTGACAATTTGGATAGTCAAAAACAGCGGCAACGAACTAGACGAGGTGCTAACTGAACGTATTGTCCATTTTGACCCTTCGCAAATTGAACTTCATATGAGACCTGGAGGTACTGTTACAATCAGCGACCTGGAACTGGCTCTCAATAAAGACTTCTCTGTGGACTATTCCAAGTCTTACTTTGAAGGAACCACCTTGATTGGAGATTAACTTGGAGTTGAAAATGCAAACCGTTACCCCAATTATTAAAAAGACAAGAGTGAAAGCCGAACGCTATGAGGTGTGCCCACATTGCCGTCAAGAAATTCACGAAAAGAGCACCTATATTGATGACGATAATTATATTTATCATCGCCCGTGTATGGAAAAAGGCCCAATTGACCAAATTACACAGAAGAGAATGGATCAGGCATTAAAATGCATCAATCCTGACTGGGCGAATTCTCTTGGTAAGGCTGCTCAAATTGCCAATGTCAGCACCCATGCTGGTTCTTTTGAAAAGAATGTCGCAGGCAAAAGCTACGAAATCGAATGGCGGGCTAATTTGCCACTCGATGGAACAAGAGCCCCAGATGATGTCACAACGGATAAGCCTGCAGATATGCCAGAGTACTTGTGGTATCAAGTCAAGGATGCATTCCAGATAGATGCTGTAAACGCAGCCTTGGCCGCCCAGAAGGCCAGCAATATAGTCAGGCCAGTTGTGCAGGCAAGTACTTGGTTAGAGCGATCAGCTTCAGACGAGACTGAGATTAAGTCGATTGGCTCTAAACATTTTACAATGCGAATGAAGCCTCAAAAGAACCCAACAAAGTCAATTGATAGTGTTCTTTTAGCAGACGGACTCGGAGCCTTCCTAGATGCTTTCGTTAATTATCATTCCAGAGAGAAAGGCCCAATGTTGGCTAAATGGATGCTCGCCATCTGTGAAGACCCGAAATATAAAAGTGCTGCCAAAAAGTTGGAAGAACTGCACAAACTCATAGGAGAAATTTATAGCGACGTCTTGGATGTCGCCAAAGCAGATGAGGACACAACGGAAAAAGCTGCTAGTGTTTTCAGCAAACTAATCAAACGACAGAACAACGGATAATAAACAATGCCACTAACACAACCATATCAAAGCCGAGAAACAGCAATGAGGGGCGATTTCGTTCGACTCTTTTGCACATTCTCCCGTAATGGCGTCCTGCGCGACCCTCTAACCCAGCCGCAAGTAAGAATTGTTACTAATTCTTATGCCCAAGAATCTGAATCATCCAGTTCAGAAAGTTCTGGAGTTGCAGTGTCAAATACATCATCAAGTTCGTCATCAGCAGAACGAACAGGAACTGGACTTGGCCCGTTTTACGCAATCAGAATGCATACTGGAATTTGGTATGTTGATTGGTTTGTCCCCGACGACGAAGCCCTGGGAGACCATTTCGATATGTGGTACTACCAGATTGACTCCCAAAGCGCCTTTGAGAAAAGCACATTTCGTTTCGAAGTCCACGATGGGGATTCCTTTATAAACTTTGAGAACAACCCCATCGTAACTACAATGGGGAATACAGCCATTTCAATGATCTCCGGACTCAAAAGAGGCCTAATTGACCAAGCCTGCGATATCCCAGTCTACTGGGAGCAAGGGATGATCGTCGGAGATAACAAAATTCAGTTCGCCTTCAAAGACTGGAGAAAAGACCAGCCTGTCCTATTGAGAAAAAACAATAAGATTGTTACATCATGGACACCCGACTTTAATGGAACTGCAGTTTTGTCAAAACTAATTGATCCAGAGGATATGTTTTACGCACATTATCACTTCTCGTATTTCAGCGATGAAGATCTCTTGGCGATGCTGACCGAGGCGGTTTGGATGATGAATACCGTCCCCCCAGCTTCTGAAACCTACTCATCGATTGCCAGTATACCGTATGGCTGGCGGGGTGGCATTATTTTATATGCAGCCATGCAGGCATTACGGAAGATCATCTTCGGATTTACCTTCCAAGAAAAGGCTATCATCTTTGGAGAAAAACCAGAGGATGCCCAACGTTTTATTGACAACTGTAAGACATTATATTCGGACTATGCATCAATGTGGCTTGAAGTGTCTAAGAATATCAAAAAGAAATTGCCGGCAATCAGCATAAATGTTACGCCAGAATATACACTCCCGGGCGGACGCAGCCGCTGGTTTAGGTATATGTTTAAAGGAGGAACATAATATCTGTAACATAATGTTGTTTTTTATAAGGAATTGAAGGATTTTTATTTGTGATTCCAGAAATAGTTGTATAATGTAAGGAAATCATTATTACAGGAGTTGCAATGAATACCGATCTTTCTAGAGACACATTAATAAAATTATATGTTGATCAAAATTTAACAGACGCCGAAATAGCCGCACAACTGAAAGTTAACAGTTGGAATATAGTACAATTGAGGAAGAAATATGGTATTGCGGGGATCAATGCACGACAGAGAGAGTTCCTTCGTCGTCCACCAATGTTACCGCTATCTGCCCGTCAGAACTCCATACTTAGAGGCATGTTGCTCGGAGACGGTTGCTTAAAGCCGTCTGGCCCTAGAGCCTATCTGTCTGTGGCTCATAGCGAAAAACAAAAACAATATGTGGAATGGATTTATGGCGAGTTTATGTCTTTTTGTCCACATCCGCCCATCCAAGAAATACACCACAAAAAATACATAATGCATAGTCTTGCATCTGAAACGCGTGAAGACTTGTCGAAAATTAGAGAAATAATATACACTCCTAAAAAAACTATTACAGATTCTTATTTTTGCGATTTGGATGAGATTGGATTAGCAGTGTGGTATATGGATGATGGAAGCCTTGGCTATATTAACAAAACAACACTTTCCTATGGGTTGGCGACAAATTCATATTCTGAATTTGAACAAGAAATTCTAAAAAGAATCCTTAAAAAGAATTTTGGTGTTGAAACCGAGTTGCGTCCATCAGTTAGTCAGCTTGGAAAACAACAATTTGGAAAACAACAATTCTCTTTAACTGTTGTAAAGACATCATTTGATCGATTTACTGAAATTATCAAACGCAATATTATCCCGTCTATGTCTTACAAACTCCCTGGATCTTCAATGGTTGAGTCAATGTTGAAGCGTTCAAAGGCTCACCTTTCTAAAGAGTTTTTGATTCGTATGTATGAGGATGAAAAAATGACTCAAAATCAGATTGCAATCAAAACTGGAATGTGCATTTCAACAATCAGGAAACACATGAACTTGTGGGACATTTCTGGACGTAGCCGAGAAGCTTCACAACTAGGAGGGAGAAACAGTAGTGTTGTTAGATCTCAAAGTGGACAATTTGTCCAGGGGGTGCTGTCCAAGGAACAAGAGGAACAATCCGTTTTATTGTTCGACGAGATTAGAAAAAGTGGAATTGAGCCAAAGACTATAGACCCACATCATGCTATTGGGATACTCGAACGGTTGTGCGGAATTCCAATACTTGAGGCTGAAGAAATTCCTTACTGCCGTATTGGAATTGAATTGTGCACTGCTTTCTTCCCTCACATAATAGAAATGGCATCAAACAAGTCCTTATCCCCATTAACTATCTTCCGCGACAATGTCATGCTAATGGATTGTATCCGAAGAACGATACGCTATTCCAAAAGAGCTACATTAGCATCGGTTAAGCAAGGCTTAAAAACATACAGAAACAACAGGTCGGTAACGGTATTCCCACCAATGTGGGGAAAACAAACTATAACAATGTGTATGCCAATTAGGGAGCATCTTAAAGTTCTTGATTTTTCATGTGGATTCGGTGGACGAATGTTGGGAGCATACGCAACTGGGAAAGTGGGGCTATATGTTGGAATTGACCCGTTATCAAAGAATATTGAGTCGAGTAATATGTTGGCCAATGTTATCAGAAGGCATGCAGAAATATCGTCAAGGAAATTCGAGACGAAATTTATTCTAGGATGTGCGGAGAACGAGATTAAAAAAATTAAAGAGCACTTCGATGTGGTAATAACATCTCCGCCATATTTTAACAAGGAAAGATATTCTGATGACCAAGACCAGAGCCAATGCTATGTACGTTTTACTGACTACAAAGAGTGGGTTGATTGTTGGCTAAAAAAAGTCATAGTAGATGCATTTGACAGACTAAACGGGGGTGGAGTTATGATCTTGTTTGCAAGCGACTTTGCTAAACATCCCGTAGGGACGGACTGTTCAAGGATAATGGGAGACATATTTGGAGAACAACCGAAATGTATCAAGTTTGTTGTGCCAAGTGTTGAATACATGAGGAAAACTGGGGTCAAAAAGTTCGAGACCGCATGGATTGCAACGAAATATTGTGTGGACTAGGTTTTCCCATTCCCGTCATTGAACAATATGGGGATGTCTATCTACTCCATGTCTATGTTGGAATCTGCCTCCTTGCGTTATCCTGTGGTCCAAGGATCATCTGATGGCAGGGATGTGCTGGGCTTTGTGCCAAACACATCATCTATTTCGGCTTCACTGACTGCATACGAGGAATTGCCTGGGATCAGGGATGTTCCGTTGTCGGAGTTTCATCTAACGGGCAAGTCCTACTCGGAGAGTGAGACGAAATGCATCATTGATTTGGCCGAGAAGATTGGGCAATCCAACAAGATTGCTCCATTAATAGTTGTTATTGAGCCAGAGGGATCGTACATACTAGAGGGGAGTCACAGGGCTGATGCCTTGTTTCTTTTGGGGGCAAAGTCGTTTCCGGCGTTGGTTGTGGTTAGTCTTGAGGGGGAGGAAAGGGTGGCTTCATTCGACACAGACAGCAAAAAGACAGCCAGTTCGGAGGTTCATCCATTTGACGCCATGAAAGCCGAGATGGAGGCTCGTGGTTTTCGCTTTGTTCCTGCCAGGTCTCCCGATGCCTTAAATTACGGTGGCGACACCTATCCAACTTTCATTGACAAGAGTGGTGTTTTGATAGCGATTTCGACATCACCTCTATATGAACACAATCGAGTTGTGATGCGAGCTTATCCAGACGCTATTCCTACGCCAGAATTGACCTTGGAGGCCATTTTAACGCCAGAGGGTTCTAGGGGCAAGGGCTTGGCTGGGGACGCGCAGAAGAGGCTCCTAGAGGCGGCTGATGCGGTGGGGATAACTCTATCTGCAGAACCCGTTCCTTTAGTCGGCAAAAAATCTCTTGATAAGAAGAGTTTGGTTGAATGGTACAAGAGGCACGGATGGGTTAGCAGGAGTGATCAGAACGATCTAATTTTGGATCACAAGCCTGTTAGTGGTGCTCCTTTTGGCGATTTTGATTTAGGAGTCAAAAATGTTGATATTGAGAAGTTGGCAGCCAGTCCGACTGAAAAGATAACTCAGACGCCAGTTTATCATGCGACCTCCAAAACGCAAAATGGAGAGTCAATTCTACGAGATGGGGTTATTCGTGTTCCTGAATCTATTGGTAAGGGGTTTTTTGCTCCGGTTAAGGGGAGAGCCTACTGTTCATCCAGTTTAGAGACTGCGGCTATTTACGCTCTGGGTGGAGTAATGATGGGTCACGAGATGGATTCTCCAGAAAGGCTTCGAAATTTAGGGCGTTACGGGTACATCTTTGAGGTGGATTCGTCTTCCTTACAGGATGTTCAACCTGACGAGGATTCAGTTGGCAAATTAGTTGCTAATGGGTGTGCATCTGGAGCCATACTAAGTGGGCATTTTCCAGGCCAAAATGGTGTTGCTCCGTATTGGCTTATTGAGATGGCAAAAAGGTATGTAGCTCCGTCCAGATTAAGGAAAGCTGTTGATGGGGAATACGCATATTGGGCTAGTATTGGCAAACAGTTACTTTCGAAAATGAGAGACGATCAAAAGCTTCAGTTGATAGAGGTTTATGGGGCTCACATTGCACATGGCGGTGACATGAAAGTTCTACGAGCATGGAAATTGGACAAATTCAGGTCAAAAGAAATTGCAAATGACGGCTCAAATGTTTTGGCAGTTGCGGAAGAGGTTCCAGTTGGTAGGGCTGCGGTCGCTTCTGGGTTGGATTTAGTTGTGACAGCTTCTGCGAAAACTGAATTGCCGGCATTTAAGGCTTGGTTTGGTGATTCCAAGGTTGTGGACGAAGATGGGAACCCTCTTGTTGTTCATCACGGGACATTAGGCGGGAAGTTTAATGTTTTTGACCAATCGTCATCTGGAAGGAATATGGGGGAGTTTGGCCGTGGCGGGGTTGGGTTCTTTTTCGTTGATGACAGGGGGGTTGCTGCAACTTACGCAGATCCACAAAACCATTCCACTGCTATGGATAACGCTTCAGCAGCTATGGCCACGTTGGAAAGGCGTTTGTCCCACTACGAAATGGCGGTTGAAAGGACTAGCAGTTCGTTGGTGAAAGTTGTCCCTAACGAAGATGGGTTCTCATACGAGGTTCACGCCTATGATGAGTTTGGAGCCCCATACAACTATGATGGCGGATATATTTTCGACACCGAAAAAGAGGCTAGAGAAGCTGGAGATGCTGAAGTTGTATCTGAAATTGCAAAGGCTGAAAAATCTCTTGATAAATATTTAGCCAAAGAGCAGGCTCAAATTGAATTGGCGAAAGAGAAAGCTCATGTTTTTGATGTTTACTTAAAGATTGTCAATCCAGAAGTTATTGACTTTGATGGGACTGGAAGCGACATGGAATATATGGTTGCATCGATTCAGGAGGCCAGAAAGGCTGGGCACGACGGGGTGATATTCACAAACATAATTGATGCTTTAGAAAATTCGGACAGCCAGTCAAATGTGTATGTGGTATTTAATGCAAGTCAAATTAAGTCTGCCACAGACAATTCAGGGGCGTTTGACGAAACGAAGCCTGACATTACGGCATCTTTTGACATAGCTATTAAGACTGCTAAGGCGAAATGGCGTCCTCCTACTTACACAATGCCGGGCGGCACGGTTTTATATCACGGAACTCTTGGAACCGGCAAATTCGATATGAAGTCATTTTCTTGGTTTACTGACGATAGAGAAACGGCTGAAGAGTTTAGTGGCGGGTTATCAAGTCCAGGTGACGGCATTAATACTCCATCCGTTTTGGAATTTGTTGCTAGGACAGATATTCCTTTGCTTGACCTCACAGACACTCAAGATTATTATCGATGGTTCCTTGGAGATGAGGCGTACCAAGAAATATTACTAGAGGGAAGAAGTCCAACGCAAGAAGATCTTGAGAATTACGACCGCAGTTTTAGGGGTGAGGCTATGGAGTTACAAGCCTCTGGAGAGAACGGCTGGATCATGAACGGTTTTTACGGCAAAGGCGGTGACATACTTATCTGTCGTCCGGATAGGTTTTTGGCAGAAACAAAAACGAAGCCTGACATTACGGCATCTTTTGATATAACTGTAAAAACTGCCGATTTAGGTCGGGAATTTTCTATGCCGCAGGCGGGGACTACTGTTGGTGATACTTCTTTGCCTCTTTATCGATTTGTAGCTGGTGATGAATTGAATCAGAATTATTTAGGAGTACATTGGACACACAGTCGAAAAGATGTTGATGATATGGCGTCTGATGAGCCTGGGTTTATTATCACGGCTAAGCATCCCGGTGTTGAAAATGTTATGGATTGGGAGAACCCAAATGACAGGTCAATAATGGAAAGAAAAATAGGAGGGTACGAATATAGAGGCCAGGTATTTCCAGAGGTTCCGGTCCGACCCGGGACAAAAATGGACATTGTCAAGATCGAGAAAATTGATTCAGACTGGAAACGCTCTATTGTCAAGACGCATTTGGGATTACAAATGCATGCTGGGTTTGATTTAGTTATTAAGACCGCTTCCGAGTTGGACATTCCTCACGATTCGATGTGGAAGCGTTACGATGGAGCCACAAAAGGTCCAGCGTTAATCCATGTCATTAAGAATCCATCCAATATTGAGATGAGCAGAATTTTAAGGGAGCAGTCATACGGAGACGAGATAGGTGCCATATTAACGGAAGAGAATGTGTATGCATTCAGAAGGGACTTGGAGTTCCACGCAAATGTTGCAAAAGAACTTGGTTTGTCTGGAGAGTATGTTGGTGTGCTCCTTGGAGCTAACTATGCAATGGTGACTGATGCGACTCGTTCGTGTCGCCACACATCAAAAGCTGCTGAATTAATCAGAAAAATGCTTCCTCAAGTAAATGAAATATCATATTTCGATGAAGCGATAGTTGGGGACTGGGAAGACATAGAAGGCGAAGAAAAAGAGGCATCATTCGATGTGGCTATTAAGACAGCTAAAGTGGAATGGAATCCTGACAAATCTTCTACACTAAAGACATACTGGAAAGCTCATGTGCAATCTGATTTTGTCAATGACCCGTCACTTATTTCTGGCAATGGGGTTGGGGTTGGTGGAGACCTTTTTCGTGACTTTGGGAAAATGGTTGCTAAGTTAGGTAAAGACAAGTTCTTTGTAGCTCCTGTAACTTTATCTGACAGCGATGTGTGGCCTTTAGGTGATGGGGTTGTGAGATCGAAGGTTTCTAAGTTGGCTGATGGAGATTTTGCTCCCGTGGAGTGGTGGATGAGCCATATTTCCAAAGCTATCAAGACTGCGGGCGGGGACTCATTGGTGCAAACCTTATGGCATGTTTCGAATAGTAGGTTCAAGAAGTTTGACTCAACAATGACCTCCGACGGGATGGTTTGGTTTGCAAAGGATGGGGATCATCTAGTCAGCGATTTACATGGAGCATCTGTCAACAATAGATTGCCAGTATATTTGTATAAGTGTGAAGTTCAGATGGGTAAAGTGGCTGGATGGGACGAGTATGATAAAAAGATGTTTGATCAATTGAGAAGCGAAGGGTTTGACACGATTGAGCTTGATGACGATGTGGCTGTGTTAAATGAAAATAACATAAAGATTGTTGGTGTTGATCAAGTTACGAAGACAAATCCAAATGTGAAAAGTTCTACTACAAAGATATCTACGGGTGTTATTGGGGAGGTCAATTTCGATACGCTTGTAAAGACAGCCTCGTCAGATACAGAGTATATGGCTGCAGTTAAAGCTGGAGATACGGAGACGGCTCAGCGGATGGTAAATGAGTTGGCAGATAAGATGGGTTTTAACACTATTAGTTTTCACGGTTCCGAGGCTGGGGATTTTACCAGTTTTAAAGTCCAAAGAACAGCTAGGGGTTATTTCTTTTCTCCCGACCAAGATACTGCTGGTTTTTATGGGCCTGCCAGGAAGTTTAGGTTGTTTGGCGGAAAATGGGCAGATTTAGATGATATTGAAACATTCAACAGTATAGCCGAAAACGCAATATTTAACACTTCGAAAAGTAGAGACGCCAGTCAAATTGAAAAATGGGTAAACTCGCTGAATTCAAACGACCCTGACGACAGGTTGCTGATTGCCAAATTATACGGAGATTCTGTTGATGCTATTGATAGAGATTTTGAAGGGGATTGGGATCAAGCTAAGCATGATGCCGACGTGTCAAACCTTGACGAAACCATCATCGAAAGTCTCCCAGAAGAAGTAAAGAACAGCATTGACAGATACGCACCCCTAAGAAGTGAAAAGTTAGAATGGGCGAGGGAGGCATATGGAAGTCAGGAGTTTTACATAAATTACCAAAACGATTTCGTAGCTGCTGCTCAAAATATGGGTTATGACGGGGTAATATTAACAGACCCTGCCGGAAGTGCTGGGGGAGAATCAATATCGCATGTCGTGTTCAACTCTAACAGCATCAAACTTTTCGATGCGGTCACTAAAGACGATGACGGAAATGTGATTCCGCTGTCACAAAGGTTTGACACCGACTCAAACGACATCAGATTTGACGACACAGCTCCTGTGATCAGGAAGGCGTCTTTCGACATAGTTGTAAAGACGGCCTCGTCAGATGCAGAGTATATAGCTGCGGTTGAAGCTGGAGATATGGAGACGGCTCAGCGGATGGTAAATGAAGCCGCCAAGTCTGTCGGCTATAACGTTGGTCCCGTGTGGCACGGGACTGGGAATAAAATTACATCATTTGACTCTGGGAAAATATCCAACAATTTCCGTCCGAAGCTTGGAAACGGTTTTTACTTTAGCGATTCCAAAAGTGTAGCTGAGCACTATATGAAGAACGGTGACAACCCACATCTTTATATGGTTTATCTTTTGATGAACAAACCTCTGGAGGTTGCGTCTGTTAAGGAATACAGAGAGGCGGCAATGCCTAATATTGTTGATCCGCAATCTCCAACACTAAGTTATGACGAGGTTCTGAAGAGGAAGGGATATGACGGGGTTATTCTGGAAAACGGAACAATTCGGGAAATAGTTGCGTTTTATCCATCTCAAATCAAATCTGCCGACCCCGTAGTCCGAGATGGTGATGGGAAGGTAATTCCATTGTCAAAGAGATTTTCATCTTCTGATGATATTCGTTTGGACTCAAACGTTCCAGTCATTACGACAGCCTCCTTTGATGTAGCGGCGAAGACGGCATCGTCGGATCAAGAATATATGGATGTTGTTGAGTGTGGCGATTTAGAAGCTGCGCAGAAGATGGTCAATGAGGCGGCAAAGTCTGCTGGATACACAATTGGGCCTGTGTATCACGGAACCAATGCAAAATTTAACAAGTTTGATGAAAGTAAAATATATGCCAAAGTGTTTGGTAAGGGATTCTATTTTGTGGACTGCGAAGATGTTGCAACTGGTTTTGGAAGTAAAATAATGCGCACATTTTTAAGGCTGAAAAATCCTCAAGTTTTACAAATGGATGATGGGGAAATTACCCCAAGATTTATTTCAGGACCAGAAAAACATGACGATGCCGACTCTATAATCATTCAGCAGCAAGATGCCCCTACGATTTATGTAGCCAAGTCACATACTCAAATCAAATCGGCAGATCCAATCACCAGAGACGACGATGGACAAGTTGTTCCTCTTTCCAAAAGATTTTCCGATTCTGATGATATTCGAATGGACGAGACGGCTGTGGTGATTAGGAAAGCCGAGAGTTCCATACAGACCGAAGAGGCCTTTGATAATGGAGACAAACCAGAAGATTTTGCTGTAAACATCCAAGAGCCAACTGAATATAGAGGGGGGCATCAGGCTCCAATGCATGATAGTGGAGCCCCTTTACATGATCTTACTAAAAACGGAATCTACCCATCAGATGTTTACGAGCGACCATCTTGGTATTCACACAGTAGCGACCAAGAGAGAATTGCCATGAATATTGCCCTGAGCTACCAGGGAAGCCCAAACAAAAGGATTACAGTATACCGTGCTGTTCCAAAGTCCGCACCAAGAGGTATTAATGTTGGTGACTGGGTTGCTATTACTAGGGGTTATGCAAAAAAACACGGGGAAGAGTTGGGGGAATTCAAAATTATTCAACAAACTGTTTATGCCCGTGATATATTTACAGAAGGGGATTCAATGGCAGAGTGGGGATACGATCCACAGCCAAGAGATCTGGAAGCAGACCTAGCTATGCATGAACGCCGTAAGGAAAAACGCAAGACCATGGTTTATGTACAAGGGAAGGGGTGGTTCAAAAAGGATCATCCTGGCGGAGTTCCTGCACCCATGACCCAAGAAGAACGGGATAACGATATCAAGCGCAAGATGAGAATTAAGGGATGGGATTGGAGAGATGGACAATACATAAAGATACATGCTGAAAAGACGGCACAGACCAAAACGGAAGTTCCGAATGGGACTGGAGTGTTGCCTTTGCCTCCAGGACATATTAGGCTATATCATTATACAAATGCCGATCCAGAGGTAATCCGAAAAGAAGGTTTAAAACTGTCAATGGCAAAAGGGAACACATATGGAGAGCCAAATATGGTGTGGGCGTCTTCGGTTCCCATGACAGAGTCCAAGAATGTAGTTGAGTTTAGCACCCAGTCTGACGACCCATCTATGGTTCTTGAAAAACCAAGAAAAGAGCAAACCCCAGACGACTGGATGAGCGGGAACCACCACGTTGGATTTAACAGGGACATTAAACCTGATGAAATCCTTGCCATACACGAACCGTGGCATAAGGTTTATCGTTACATCAAGAATAATCATAGAATAATTAACGATGTTGTTGCCGGCCAGTTAGACGACATAGATGAGGTGCGTTATCCGAATGAGTTTAGGGCAATATTGGAAGTGAAAAGAGAGTTGGTGGTAACAAATGGCGGATCGGACTTAAAGATTGACCAAAGACAAAAGCTAGCATCGGCCCAAGACCCATCTTTCAAGCGGTGGTTCGGAGATAAAGTTAAGAGAGCTTTCAGAAACAGTGCGATAGCTTCTATCACAATTAATGCTCCAGAGATTGGGTCTGGTTGGCTAGATGGCGGGTGCAGAATTTTGGCCAGAGCACTCAAAATAATTGAGCCGAGCGGCAATATTGTAACGATTGTTCGCCATTATGAGGGGGAATGGAATGCCGACCATTACGGCTACGAGTTCTCTGATGGCGGAATTGTTGACGGTGAGGGATTTGTGTCAGACAAAAACGCTTGGCTTGAAAGGTTTATTAGGTTGGAGATGTTGAATAACACTGGAGAAATGAAGGTTGTAGACGGGGAAGTCGGGAGCGACGAAATTCCAACGATCCCTTCTTTAGAACACGCTTTAGCAGACTCTATATCTAAGTTTTTGTCTGGGGAGAAGGTAAGAAGGACAAAGGTGTCATCTCGCAATATGTTTACAATCGCATTTGACGAAAACAACGATGCCGATGTTGATATTGTTGATATTAATGGTGAATATTGGATCGTTGATGGAGATATAAATTTTGCCGACGGGGATGTTGGGGACATTGACCACACAGGTCTTGCAATTCAGCATGCAACTGGATTAGTGTTGGATGCTCTTGATATTGAACCAAATTGGGAATCGATACTAATAAATGATTACCAAGAAGAGATAGCAGATAAGTTCCGCGAAGAGGGTCTCCCTGAAGAAGGTAATGTTGGTGAGTTTGTGGTTCGCATGCTGACAGAATTGAGCGTCGAGGATACATATGGACTTTACGAAACGGCAAAGGGTAATGGTGATCCTCGCCAATATGCCTTGAAGCATTGGGGGTGGAAAAGGTACATATCTAAAACTGTTGAAACTCAAACCCTTACAAATGAAGATTTGGACGACATTGTCGGTGGGCTTTCATCAATTATGGACGGGTCTGGCATCGATGAAAAGGCTCGGGAATATGTTATGTTTGACATCTGGGTCGTTGGTTCCAGAATAATGTACCGCAACATACCATACTCTGTTCTTTCAGAGAAAAACATCATGTCTTTAAGGGACTACTGGATGAGATATTCATCCTGTTTAAATAAGCTAAAGACAGCCAATATCCATCAGGAGTTTGAGTTTGATGTGGAGGTTAGCAATCTCAAGTTAGTCCAAAAGGACGAGTTGGAAGCTCTTCGAGGTGAACTTTCCAAAGCCGCAAACGAAATTCTGGACGAATGGGAACAGGATGTTGATGGTGTTGACATGATTTATGGCAGTGGCGGCTGCTGTGATGCTGTAGCCCGAGCTATGAGTAGTGTATTGTCCATCTACGGCTATGACACATCGGATGGAGGGCAAGACGGAGATGACCACGCCTTTGTGGTTGTCAACGACGGCAAACGGGCTTTTGCTGTTGACATTAATCCTAGAGTGTACGAGACGGGTGGTGGTTATATTTGGAAGAAACTTGAAGGAGCACATATTCTGCCTAAAAACATCGAAATCTTTGAAGTTGGGATGGAAGCTGTTGCCAAAGTAACCCAACGTATTTTGACTGCCTCTGAAGACATTGTGGCTTACCACGGAAGTGGAACCGACATTCAGGAATTCTCCTACGAATTTACGGGTGCTGGTAACGACCAGTACGGGAGCGGCTTCTACTTCACAACCGACGAGCAAGAAGCTGTCGGCTATACCTGTCAACGGATTCAATCTGACAAGCCAAAGCCTGGCGGAGAGGATAAACCAACGGTGCTTGAAGTTAGGCTTGACATCAGAAACCCTCTAGATGCTGAAGCAGTGGGGACTATCCCGAAGAATAAAGTCAGGAAACTGATAATGATGTCCCCCGTTTTGGATGAATCCTTGATAGATTGGGGCGATGTGGATTTTGAAGGACGTGAAAAGGTTCTGTCAAAAGCCGTGGACGCCTATGCATACCAAGCAACCAGAAACATCATTGTCAAGGCTTTGTTCCCTATTGCAAACGACTTCTATCGTGGTCATATCAAGGCATTCAATGAAGCTGTGACCAAAGTCCTTGGATATGATGGTGTAGTGAAGAAGTACGACAATCCAGACGGTTGTTTTCCGATGAGGACTCATTACATAGTTTTCAGGCCGGATCAGATTAAGATTGTCGGACGCAGAACTGTAGATAAAACGGATAATTCAGATGTTGTTGTGAAAACGGCTGTTGAGTCGGGCTCGCATTTGGAACTGGACGAAAGATCGATCCAGGCAATCGAGAACACTCGCGGGGCGAGATATACAGAAGACGGAATAGAAGTGGAAGTCGAGCGCAGACAACATCCAGACCAATCTGGAGCCACATCTGTTAGGTCTGGAGTTTTTTATCAACCCAGCGGATCGTACAATAAATTCCCGTATTCAGGAAAATATGGATACGGAGGGTTGGAACAAATCAAGAAAAAGTTATTGCTTAAGAACCCGCTTTTCGTAAAAGGAGCAACTGGCGGAAAGGCTCCGCAGATGGCTTATGATATGGTAAAAGGGCGTGGAGCATTTGAAAAGATGAATTCGGATGTGAAGCAAAATTCAACACCCTGGCGCTTCGGACAGATTAATTATAAACCAGAGTCAAATGTTAAAGCCATTCGTAAGCTTCTTGTCCGCTATGAGGGAGATGTAAGTGTGGCGTCTGACATAGAAAGAGTATTTGTAAATAAGATTGGTAACGGTTTGCGCTACGCCATCTTAGAAAACATTGTGGCTAATGTTGTCAGAAATGCTGGTTATGATTCTATTGTTGGGTACAGCATAAGAAGAGATGGGACTCCATTCCTTTCGGAAGTTTTCAACTTAAATGAGACCACCTATCCTAACTCCAAGAGGATAGCCAAAATAGATATCAACTTTCCAATCGTCATTGCTGGGGATCAACCAAAAGGTATACGAGCAGTAGCCGGCCACGCCTGGGGAAAAATTCATTTGCCACTACCAGCCAACTTACAGGAGTTGCAAAATCGAGCCGATACACTTAAAAGAGATATCCACTCTTGGGATCAGACTAGACGCGACTATACGCTCATACAGATTAAGAAGTTCCTTCAGGATTTGGCGGATGGGCCACAAACGCTATATATGTACGGATGGCCAAAAGCAAAAACAAAAAGAAACGACAGAATTGAGACAGATCGTGAATTTAGAGAAAGACTTTGGGATAATTACAAATGGTGGAAAGAGGATCATGCTGTAAGGGCTTTAGATTGGGTTGAACAGGTTGATCGTTTTTCTGCTGGTATTGGGGAGAATCCTATGGGGTATCCAGAATCTGAGAAGCCTATTGGATATGTTCCACCATATCAAAAGGGTAGGTATGATAATTTTAAGCGAGTTAAGAAAGATAAATCTCCAAGATTTGCGTCTGCAAGTCCGACAATACAAATTACCGCTAGTCTTCCTGTCGGTTATTCAGAGATTTACCCAGATGATAGTTTCTTTGATGTGACAAACCAACTTGAGTTTTCACAAGGGCTGGCTGAATTAGAAAAAGAGTCTGGGATCAATATTCTTAGAGACAAGGATATCAATAGCGTTGTGATTGATACGGATGGTAAGACAAAGGCGGCATTGTATACCAGCTTTTTGAACAACGAATTTGGTTTCGACGTAGTTGTTGCCAAAGACTCGCAAGGAAAAGGAATTGGTTCCCACCTGATAGACAGAGCCATTTCGGATGTCAAGCAATTAGTCGACGAAGGATTTGATTTCAAGATTGATGTGGTTAATCCAATGTTGGTTGACCCACTTAAGAGGAGAGGCTTTGAGGTCACCGAAGAAGTTGGAGGACACACTCTTATGGGGTTGTGGCAAACCGCTGGGAGTCTTGGGGTTAAAATGACTGACAAAATGGATAATGAATCTATTTTAAAACATGCAGATACAGACCTTAGCAACATCAAACAATGGCTAGAAGGCAGCGTGGTAAAGACCCCTGTTTATCACGGATCTATTAGTGAGCCTTTTGATTCGTTTGATCCGTCAAAAAGAGGAAAAGGAGTTGGGAGTTCAGATGAACATGCCTTTTTCTTTGCAAGCAATCCGGATGAGGCTGAATGGTACAGACAACAAGCCTCACAAACGAGCGATGATGAATCTGAAGGCCATGTTGGGGCATATTATTTGAGATTAACAAACCCATATTATCCAAAGACATCTGAATTCAATCAATACAATAGTGATGCCCCTTGGGCTGGTGGAGTGGCTAATGTCATCAACACAGCAAAAGCTGCTGTGCATGATGGTTATGTTTACGAAGACAAATATGCCACGGTATATGCCGTATTTGATGCATCACAAATTAAAAAAGCAGAACAACTAAAGAGTGCTGGAGCGTCCAAAAACACTAGGAAAGTTGTTTTGTCCAGAGACAACAGTCAAGTTGAAATAAGCGACAGAGACTATGAACAAATTTCTGCAGAATACTCAGAAAAGAAAGGCAATATGGTTAACGAGATGATTAGTTCCTTCCGTTCAGATCAAGCAAAGAACAGAAAGTGGATAATTACTTGGCCTCTTATATCAGCGGCAAGACTACAAAAAATATGGAATGATTATTCTGTGTCTGGAGTTGTTCGAGATGTTAAAGGGATGCAGGAGATTGCAGACAGCATGTTCGAGGGCATAATCCGATTTAAGATTTCAAACGAGATAAGTGGGCACTCTGTAAACGATGCGAGAGTAGACTTTGAAGATATTGGATATGAATTTACAGATGGTGAGTGGAGACATTTGATTGAGGGGTTAGAGAACGAAAAAGGCGAGTGGTATGTTAGCGACTATGGATGCCCCAAACTAGAGGATTTAATAATTCCTCTTAAAATGGCGAAAACAGCAGAGGATCAACTGTTGGTTGTTGACCAGATGCTCAATGTTTGCCACCAAAGAGGGGATTTGGCTGAAATGTTTGTTGAGGGTGGCAGTGCTACTCTTAACAATATATTTTTGAGCGGGACAGAAAAGAGTGCGTCCAGTCAGAATAGGCACTTCCTTTCAAATGCAGACAGTGCATGGGAATGGGTAAAAGAAAATGCGGACATTGAACTAGATTCTGCCGATCAAATATCATCGTGTCGGGATAGGGCAGAACAGTATTCTGACATGTACAATCGCATTAGGCTATCTCCAAAAATTACAATCTACAGAGCCTTGTTAGTTAGTTCCATTGACGATATACGATGGGGAGAACTTGGGACTCATTGGTCGTTCCAGAAGGAAGGAGTGGGGACATATGGTGCTAGTAGGCCAAAGGAGACCGATAGGGTGGTTGTCATAACTGGCGAGATTTCGTCTGGACATATCGACTGGGAATATGGCTTCATATCGTTTGTGTATTATGGCGATAGTCAATGGGAATGTGCCTTAATATCAGATAGTCCAGTCTTAGTCCTCGCTATTGATGATAAACCAATACAACCTATTCAAGCCGTAGCGATGGTGGCTGGAGAGACCAAGACGGCATTTGCGGTTGACAATAAGGTTCTTGCGTCCAAGGGAGGTTGGTTCGGGAACAGCAAGGTCGTTGATGACAGTGGAAAACCTCTTGTTGTTTATCATGGGTCTAGGTTTCCAATGATAGAGAGTTTTCATAAAGAATTCATCGGAACTGGCATAACAAAGGGTTTGGATCCCAAACCCAACTACGGAGGATTTTTCTTCTCGTCAGACCCTGAAAATGCCTCTTCTTTTGCAGACTATCATGAGGTTCCAAAAGAACTTTCTCAAGATCATGTGTCGGCTTATGGGGAAGACGAAGAGTGGTATTATTCAGCATCAGATGATGAGGGGGATTGGGTTCTTAATGGTGGACCATTCAAGACTTCAGAACGGGCTGAACAGGTCGGCGTTGCTCATGTTAAACGCTATAATGCAGCCAACAAGAAGAATGAGGATATGTTTGTTCGCGGATATAATCTAAAGATTGAGAATCCATTTAACATTACTGGCAAGGAAATGTTCGAAAGCAGAATGGCTCCTAGTGACCTTGTTCCGATAGCTAAGGATGCTGGACATGATGGTGTCATTATCAAGGGTTTGTTGGACGGAACCATTTATGGTGATGTTTACATTGTATTCAACGGGTCTCAAATTAAGCATGTTTCAGGGGTTCCGAAGATGGCGGCAAAACTGCCTCAGACCCCAGAAGAACTTGCTGAAACAGAATTTGCTGTTCCCGAGGGTGGTCACAGTATTACTCCAAAGCGTGCATTCGAATGGCGTAACACAATGATCAACGAACCTGGTTCTGATCATGAAACATTAGCTGATTTGGCTAGTTATTCAGATCAATGGCGTTTCGAGGAGGCTCTTGGAAAGGGCTGGGAACATTTCTGCCCCAATTCTCTAGCACTCGCACCTGCAGTGAAATCTGGAAAGCAGATTAAAATCTTCAGGGCAAGCAATGTTGGTGGCGGAATCTGGCCAGGGTCGTATGTAACTGAATCAATTACATATGCAAAAAAACACGGCGAGATTCAACTTGATGGACACGATTGGAAACTGTATTCTTTAACGGTTTGGCCTGATGAATTAGTATCTCTTGGAGATTCGCACGAGTTTATCTATGTACCAAGAGACGCCTATACAGCACACAAGAGGATGAGTAGTGATGTGCCAAAAAATGAGGAACAATCTAAATCTGCCGAATCTTTTGAAATAGTCATCACTGGAAAACTCAACCTTGATACTGGGGTGGACGATGCGCCGGCAAGCGGGCATCTCGATACTCAACTTTTTGAAAACTGCAAAGGAACGAAATTTGACAGGGATGTTGTTAGTAAGAATCGTCGAAGAAAGAAGAACCGAAAGGCTTTTGCTCAAGAAGATAGAGACTTGGACGGCGAATTAATTGACGAACTGAATGCAGCCTATTTGGCAAAATGGATTCCTGTTGAGTCTTCTGTAATTCGTGAAGTGGCCTACAGCGAGCCAACAGGACGGCTTGAGTTTAAAATGAAAAATTTCCGTGAGTACTCGTTTCATGGTGTTTCTAAAGAAGAGTTTGACTCTTTTATGACATCACCATCAAAAGGTAAGTGGTTTTCAGACTTTGTTAACAAACGCAAATCAATCAAAAAACAAAAGGCAGTTACAGCTTCTGCAAAAGACACGCAGATTCAGGCCATCGTTGACTCCATTATGAAAATTTGGGACAGTCCGGATATCGAGTACAAAACCGAACAGGCCAAACATGGAGATGGACTGAACAAGATTGAACTCGGGGAATATGAAGATGTGAAAATCTTTCTTGTTAATGGGAATTGCGTCAAAAAAGAAATGATGATGGACTTTGTTGAAGGAGGACACGATGCGGTCTACGGAAAGGAGAATGGGGAGAACGAACATTTTATGCCAAACAATGAAGTTTGGATAGATGCTGCAGTTTATATTAACGAAATCCCATATGTGATTGCTCACGAACTTTTTGAGCGGAATAAAATGACTCATGATGGTGTAAAGTACGAAGAGGCACATACAGAATCTAATGAAGTGGAACATACATTGAGAGAAGAAAAACTGTTTGAAAAGGTCAGAAAGATTTTAAAATTCCCCATCATCAGACAATCTAGGCCAGGTCTGTGCGGCCACGCTTGCATTTGTATGGTCTTGCAATACTACAACGAGGATGTCACAACCGACGGCATTTTTGATGAAGCATCTGAAGCTGACAATGCTGAAGGTTTGCCGCCAGAAACGATTAAACGTATAATTGAAGACCATGGAGCAAAAGCGGAGATTGTGGAAGAGATGACGATTGAGGATATCAAATCAAGAATTGACCAAGGAATCCCTGTCATTGTTGAAATTCAAGCTTGGCCATCTGATGAAGATAAGGATATGTCAAAGAGTAACAAGGATGGGCATTACTCCGTAGCGATTGGATATACGGCAAGCCATATTGTTTTTTCTGATCCGTCCTCATATCAGAAGACATTCCTAGAGAACGACGAGATGGAAAATCGTTGGCACGACATAGACTCTGGAAAATTGCACACAAAGGTTGGAATTGTTGTGACAAAGAATAATTCTGATGAGTATTACAATGAAAAAACCATTAAGATGGGTTCAGAAATCGCACAAACTGCAAAAGATAGTTGGGGAAAGGCCGGCGCTGGTGTTTTGTACTTTTGTCCTGACGATCAGACTATAATGCTTCTTCGCAGGTCTGAAGAGGTTGAAGACCCTGGAATATGGGGAATCCCTGGAGGAGCCGTTACTGGAACCGAATGTTTTTTTGATTCAGAAGAATTAGAGAATGTGGAGTTTGACAACGAAACCTTGCAGAACTCTGCTCATAAAGAAACAGAAGAAGAGATTGGGCATTTGCCTGATGGGCCAAAAGACAATGGAAGCGTGACAATTGCATTCGGGAATTTCAAGTACACGACTTTCCGCAAAGATGTGACTGCAGAGCAAAAGGAATTGATAAACAAAAACCACACTTTAAACTGGGAGAGTTCAGAACTGCAATGGTTCCCTGTCTATCAACTGCCAAAAGATACACACCCTGGAGTTGTTCAGGCGGTTCAAAAACTATTCGGAGGATAACGATGAGCTGGGTAAACGAAATGATTAAGGAATCTAGATACGATGGAGCCGAGATGGAGCGGTCTCTATGGTATCACGGAACTGGAGGACAAAAGGTTCCTGCAATTTTGTCAAATGGACTTGTGCCAAATCCAAAAAGCAAGACTTGGGATACTCATGCAAATGCTTCGTTTGGTTCTGCATCTAAAGCTTCACTTGGTGGTGTGTATCTTACTCAAGACCTTATGATAGCCAGAATATCTGCTGGGAATTCTTCCAAAAAGGGAGAAACACAAGCAATTGTTGTGATAGATGCCCAGCCAAGAACATTCGTAATGGACGAGGATGATGCTGCAAAATTCAGAATTGACGCTCCGTTTGAATCTGAATATCTTGCAATTGATGCGTTTATGGCATTGAGTTTGGGTAGGAACGATCAGTTGATTGAGTACTATCGAGAAAAATATGCAAATCTTGTGGTTGCATCTGCAAAAAGAGCGTTCGTTGGAGATAGAGAAGTCCCAACGAAAGGTCCAACGATGGACCCAAGACTAGAGAACAGGCTATATCTCATGGCAAGAGGCGGATGGGAGGTGTCTGTAAAGAGGCAGGTTGCCCACTGCAAGGACGATTTTGCGTGGAGTCAGGGTTTTTGGAGAAATGCGGCTGATGATGTACGAAATAACTTCAACCAAGATTTAAACGAACGAGTTGCCAACGGAGAAGACCGCGGAACAGCATACAAAAGCTTGATGAAAAATATCATTCCAAAAATACCAGACCCCCAATCATCGGAATCTGAATTTGCAGAGTATAGCAACACCATAACGAGACTGTTAAAGCCTCTTGCCAGACCAAGTGTGAGCGGAAGAACATTCTCTGTAACAGCCAGGTCCTTAGACCCTATTGGTTTTAACGGAAGTAACCGAATAGTTTGCATCATAGAATATCAATACAGTTATAAAATATATGGGGATCATCACGACCGAGTAAGGGTTGTCTATGGCCAAATTCCTCAGAAATTGCAGAAAGATTGGGAAAATCATGTTGGAGATTTGGTTGTTGTTGACAAATTTAAGACTCGACAAACAGAAGAGTCGGATCAGTCTTTTGATGCGAAAGTTGCTTCTGGATGGAATCTAGATGCGTTCTCTCCAAGAATGTCTAAATCTGCAACCAAGATTGCAGAACGGAGGCCAAATAGTGAAGAGGCTAAAAAATCGGCGTTGGCCGCCTTGCCGATAATCCAATGGAAAGGACCAATATTCCACGGGTCTCCAGTTTCTGGAATGATAGAAATTGCTCAACAGGGGTTTCATCCGGTTGATCACGGAGAGTTGGGCTCTCCACTGCTGTCTTTGTCAAAAAACGAAAACATGCTATATCATTACTCTGACGGAGAAGGCAGAAGTGGCTTTGTTTTCGACGCACAATTTGACAAGGTTTTAGTACTTGATAATTTCCATTATACATTATCTGCATATAATGCAACAGATGGTCTGTGGGAGGACTTGGAAATAGAACAACCAGAAGCTGCAGAAAAGACAAAAGCCTTGGGATACGATATCGGTGATGAGTTTGGAATGCGAGAAAACGAATTGTTAGATAATATCCCATCTAATGTTGACGCAATTGCGATCCCGGGATTTGACAACACAGCAAGTAATGCAGAGTGCGAGTTGGCCGTGACAGAGTTTGGCTGCTCTAAATTAATGAGCTTCATTGATTATGTCTATATTAGGGGCACAGAATACAGCGCAGATGATGGGATAAGGATGCTTAGAGAAATTGGAGAGTTGACAAATGATGGCATGAATATCGATGAGGCAATCGAAAAGATACAGGAAAGATCTACTTGACACCAGACATCCGCTGTGATAACATACTCTTTTGTTAATATACTCTCTTGGTAACACACCGAAACAGAAAGGCCAATATGAAAATTTTTGCGATAGATCAAGGACCTATTAAGACTCAGCTTGAAGAGTTGGCAACAAGTTTTCGGCAACAATTTGTTGGCGAAGATGCGGAAGAGGATTCTCTAAAACATGAGTGTCTTCAGGCGTCAAGAGATTTGTGTGATTTAATTAGGCAAAAACTTGGGAGAAGAGCAACCGTTGTAATGGGCACATTTCAAGTTGACGATCCAAATTTTGGGGAGTATTCAGAATGGGATGTTTCTGATTTTAAAAACGAAAAGGCTATGGAAAAGGCGATGTATTTCCCGTTACATTACTGGGTGGAGGTGGACAAGTTAATTGTGGATATAACCGCTTCTCAATTTGACAACCAGCTTGATGGTGAAGAGATGCCAAAAGTAATTGTGGAGCCATATGCAAACTCTCCTAGACACAAGAAGGGCAAAATTCTAATGGCATCTACAACAAAAGAATTGGTGGTGATACGCGGAATCCCCGGCAGCGGAAAAAGCACTCTTGCTAAAGAACTCGGCAAGGGCGGCAAGGTATTTTCCTCCGACGACTTCTTTATGGTCAACGGAAGATACCAGTTTGATGTTGCCTTTCAGGGGGAAGCCCATCTGTGGAATCAAGGGCGAGTTCGAAGAGCTATGCGTGAAGGAGTTAGCCCGATCGTCGTAGATAACACCAATGTCACACTTGGTGAAATCTCCCCGTACAAAAAGCTAGCTAGCGAAAATGGATACACGGTTCGTTATGCTGAACCCGATACTCCGTGGAAGTTTGATGTTGATGAGTTGACAAAACGCAACACTCATAAGGTTCCAAAAGATGTTATTCAAAGAATGCTCGATAAGTGGCAACCGACGGAGACTTTAGGAAATCCTCCCAATTAGTCCAGCCAGAATTTCTAAATGTTTTTTGTGGACGTGCTGGGACACCAATTGTTTTGGGGCTGCTTTTGCAATATTTTGTCCACTGATTACCGTTTTTTATGCCGATATTTTTCATAAGATTTCTAAACGCATCCATAGAAATCATATCTTTTCTTTGCGCAAACCCAATGTCTCCGACACTCATAAACTTTTCGAGCCTTCTGGATAGCATGAGCTTGCTTGGGGAATTGTAGATAAAATTACGCAATTTGATGGTGTCATTTTTAGAAAATTGAAGAGCTTTACAGTTTGTTCCTTTCTTGTGAGAAATGCCTCCGCCTAAATTGGGAATTACATTGCAAAGTTTTGAATGAAGACCAGAGATGAGACTTGTGCTTCCTGATGTTATGCAGGAGCTATATTTTTTTTTCGGTATGATTTACACTAATACACCCGTCCCCATCCCATAAGCCACGAATAAAATCGCACAGATAACAAGCCGGTACGTCTGGGAATCCTATAGTTAACGATTTTCGCTCGCTGCCGCCCAATTGTTCGATGTCAGCGATTAACTTGTGTGACCTTATCCAAAACCCACTCTGGTTATCATATGTTCTGACAGGGTATTATATCTCTTTATACAAGTGTTTGAAAACAAATCAAAATAGTTGTAAATAAATCAAGGATTTTAAGCTTTCTGCAAGAACAATTAAGCATGTCTATTATACATATTCTATCGTCCCAGTCGTCACTGAAGTTTGCCCGCAAGGGCAAAATTCAAGGATTGTCTGACTTGGTTGACGAGTACAAAAAGGTTTGCTCTTTCTTTGTTGAAGAATTGTGGCCACTGAATCTGAAAGACATTCCGTCATTACTGCCTATTGAAATGACATCCAAAGCCGACACCTGGCTTTCAGCCAGGCTCGTTC
>Ga0268276_1000223_pt1 | contig 69149 bp, 41 predicted proteins | sample saktaG_4_FD_190145 | JGI IMG/M metagenome (GOLD analysis project Ga0268276, IMG submission 190145) | Saline water microbial communities from Sakinaw Lake, British Columbia, Canada - sak_2010_1_5_45m | ecosystem: Environmental > Aquatic > Non-marine Saline and Alkaline > Saline ... | reverse complement strand
CCCAGACTGCATGTTCCCGGGAACTGCCGCAGCCGAAATCCTCCCCGGCGATAATCATATCACCGGCTTTGACTTTATTTAAAAAATCCACATCAATATCCTCCATGGCATGCTTTGCCAAATCCGCCTCTTTGTCCATATTCAGATAGCGGGCCGGAATAATTTCGTCGGTGTTAATGTGGTCACGTTTATAGCAATGTGTGTTTCCTGTCATGATTTCTCCTGTAGATAGTTTCGCGGATCGGCAATTTTGCCCGCAATGGCCGAAGCAGCCACTGTTACCGGGCTCCCGAGATAGACTTCCGACTTCGGACTGCCCATGCGCCCGACGAAATTCCGGTTTGTCGAGCTAATACAGCGTTCACCGGCAGCTAAAATACCCATGTGCCCGCCAAGGCAAGCGCCGCAGGTTGGGGCCGATACCGTTGCTCCGGCATCCATGAATATATCCAGCAAGCCCTCTTTATTAGCCTGTTTCCAGATATCCGTCGTAGCGGGTACAACAATCATCCGGGTATTTTTCGCTACTTTTTTATCTTTCATAATTTCTGCAGCAACTCGTAAATCCTCGATTCGCCCGTTGGTACAGCTGCCCAGATAGGCCTGATCCACCAGGATATTGCCGGCTTGCGAAACCGGTTTGCCATTACTCGGTAAATGAGGAAACGCAACAATCGGTTCGAGATCAGAAACATCAATGTCGATAACTTGACAGTACTCCGCATCGGGATCACTGCTGAACAATTCGAAGGACTCATTCGTGCGGGCTTTAACATAATCAATCGTTTTTTGGTCGGGATTAATGATGCCTGATTTGCCACCCGCTTCGATAGCCATATTGCAGATCGTCATTCGTGCTTCAACAGATAAATCGTCAATCAGTTCACCGGTGAATTCCATGGTTTTATACAATGCGCCATCAACTCCAATCCGCCGAATAATTTCCAGGATCACATCCTTGGAATAAACGCCTTTGCCGAGTTTTCCTTTCAGGCGAAATAGAATGGTTTCCGGCACTTTAAACCAGAGCTCGCCGGTGGCCAGAGTCGCTGCCAGATCGGTGCTGCCGACGCCGGTAGAAAACGCGCCCAGTGCACCATGCGTCGAAGTATGACTGTCACCGCAAATAATGGTTGTTCCAGGGTGAACATGCCCCTGTTCCGGCAGCAGTGCATGGCAGACACCATGTCGCCCCAATTCGTAAAATTTTTCAATGCCTTGTTCTTTGGCCCAGCGCCGGATTTTCGCCACCATCTCCGCCGATTTAATGTCTTTATTTGGTACAAAATGGTCCGGCATGACCACTACCCGTTCAGGATAGGCGACTTTGCTTAATCCTTTCTCTGCTAGCATATCGATGGCTGGCGTGGTGGTCACATCGTGACACATAATCACATCGATTTCGGCATTGATCAATTCACCGGGTTTGACACTGTCGCGACCACAGTGGGCCGCAAGAATCTTTTCTGTAATCGTACTTCCCAAAGTCTACTCCTTTATCCCTGAGCCTGAATTGTTTCTCTGTAGTTCAGCGCTTTATTAATTCCCATAATGATCGCCTTGGCGCTGGCGCGGATGACATCTTCGTCCACCGCCCGGGCAATAAACACATTAAAGTTTTCGTCAGATAATTTGATCGATACATCGGCCAGGGCATCGGTCCCGCCGGTAATTGCTTTCAGGTGATAATCCTGGAGTTTCAGCGACGGATCAACCACTTGCCAGATCGCATTACTGATTGCATCAACCGGACCGTCACCGATTCCGGCAGCGATCTTTACCTCTCCGTTTACTCGTAATTTTACCGATGCAGTCGGGATCATATTCGATCCGGTGACTACCGAAAACTCTTCCAGTTTGACAAACTGTTCCTCTTCGGTCAACTGATGGGTAATGTCCCGAGCAATGGCAATCACATCGTCGCGTTCGACGGACTTTTCTTTGTCCGCCAATTCCTTTACCCGTTCGGTGACCTGGGAGATTGTCTCTTTGTCCAATTGAAAACCCTCTTCTTCCAGAAGCGCCGATACAGCATGTTTTCCGGAATGTTTACCGATGACCAGGTTTTCACCGGTCCAGCCAACTTCCTCCGGTGTCATAATTTCGTAGGTCTGTTTGCTTTTCAAGACGCCGTGTTGGTGTATGCCGGCCTCATGAGCAAAGGCATTATCGCCGACAATCGCTTTATTTCGTTGAATGTCAATCCCGGTCAGATTCGAGACCAAACGACTGGTCCGGTAAATCTCCCGGGTATTCACATTCGTATTGACATTAAAATAATCCTGACGGGTCACCAGGTTCATAATGATCTCCTCCAGAGATGCGTTCCCGGCCCGTTCGCCGATACCGTTGATGCAGCCTTCCACCTGTGTTGCCCCGGCTTCAACCGCTGCCAGGGAATTGGCCACCGCATTGCCCAGATCATTATGACAATGTACACTGATTACCACGTTTTTGGCTTCCGGTACTTTTTCAAAGAGATAGCGAATCCGGTTGCCAAATTCAATGGGTTCCGAATAACCAACGGTATCAGGAATATTGATCGTCGTGGCTCCGGCATCAATCGCCGCTTTAACAACAGCACACATATAGTCCAGACTGGTCCGGGCGGCGTCTTCCGGCGAAAATTCCACATCATCACAATAAGTTCTGGCCCATTTCACCGCTTTGACAGCGAGTTCAATTATCTCTTCTTTGCTCTTCTGCAATTTCTTTTCGCGGTGGACTTTAGACGTGGCAATAAACGTATGAATACGCGGTTTATCGGAATATTTCACAGCTTCCCAGCAGCGATCAATATCCGCATCGTTCGCCCGTGCCAACCCGCAGATTATCGGTCCCTTCACATTCTGAGCGACCAGTTTCACCGCTTCAAAATCACCGTCGGAAGCAATCGGGAATCCCGCTTCAATAACATCCACACCCAGACGGGCGAGCTGATGAGCAATGACCAGTTTTTCATTCACGGTCAATGAAGCGCCGGGACTCTGTTCACCGTCCCGCAGGGTGGTATCAAAAATAATAATGTTTCGCTTTTCCATAGTTACTCCTCAGTCTAATTCCCGTTACGGTTTTTCATTAAATAGTAAGAAATACTGTCGGTTAACGCCTGCCAGCTGGCCTCGATGATATTTTCCGAGACGCCAACCGTATTCCAGGTTTTTTTCTCATCACTGGATTCGATCAGGACTCGCACTTTAGCCGATGTGGCCGCGTTGGCATTAATAACCCGGACCTTGTAGTCCGAAAGTTTCATTTCATCGATTTCCGGGTAAAAGTTAATCAGCGCTTTGCGCAGAGCATTATCCAGGGCATTTACCGGGCCGACGCCTTCCGAAGCCGTATGTTCGACCTGATTATTCACAATCATCCGCACTGTTGCTTCGGACCGAATCTCATCGGATTCATTTTTCTCGATCAATATCCGAAAACCCTGCAAAGTAAAATAATTGCGATATTCGTTTTTAAGTTTTTTAATCAACAGCTCCAGCGATCCTTCCGCTGCCTCGAATTCATACCCTTCGTGCTCAAGTTGTTTCAATTGCTGCACAATTTCCGGTATTTTGTCCTTATCAGATTCGAGATCAACTCCAAGTTCGTCGGCCTTGAAAACAATATTGCTTTTTCCCGACAGATCGGACACTAACACTCGGCGTTTATTGCCAACGGTCTCCGGTTTAATATGCTCATAACTGGCAGAATCCCGCATTACGGCACTGACATGGATACCGCCTTTATGGGCAAAAGCGCTCTTCCCGACAAAAGGCATATTGTTGGGATGAACCAGGTTGGCAATTTCACTGACATAATGTGAAAGAGCCGTGATTTTGGCCATATTTTCTGAAGGAATACACGCATATCCGGCTTTCAACTGTAGATTTGGAATAACCGTACAGAGGTTTGCATTTCCGCTTCGTTCACCATAACCGTTGATGGTTCCCTGCACATGCACGCAACCGTTTTGAACGGCCACCAGGCTGTTTGCAGCTGCCAGACCGGAATCGTTGTGGGCATGAATCCCCAATGGAGCAGACACATTCCGATAAACTTCCCGAACAATCTCCGCAATCTCACTGGTCAATGAACCACCATTTGTGTCGCAGAGAACCAGCACATCGGCACCAGCAGCTTCAGCCACTTTCAATGCTTCCAGGGCATAGTCCGGGTCATCTTTATAACCGTCGAAAAAATGCTCGGCATCAAAGATCACTTCTTTACCGTTTGCTTTCAGAAAAGCAACGCTTTCCCTGATCATATCGAGGTTTTGCTGTTTGGTAACCCGTAAAGCCTTTTCCACATGAAAGACCCAGGTTTTGCCAAACACCGATACTGCGGGAGTTTCCGCTTCCAGCAGAGCCAGAATATTCGGGTCCTCTTCGACTTTATTTTTCGCATGTTTCGTAGAACCAAAGGCTACAATCTTTGCCTGTTTGTAGTTTTCGTTTTTCGCTTTTTTGAAAAACAGAACGTCTTTGGGATTCGAGCCCGGCCAACCGCCTTCAATATAGTGTATACCGAATTCATCCAGTTTTTTAGCGATATGCAGTTTATCTTCCAGAGAAAAAGATATACTCTCGCTCTGGGAACCGTCCCGCAGAGTTGTATCGAACAATTTTACCATTGAGGTTTGCATCTTATTTTCCTTTTTTCAACCAGGCCATCATACCACGCAACTGCTTACCGGTTTTTTCGATCTGCAGTTCGCTGTGTTCACGGCGCAATGCATTGAGCGTCGGTCGTCCGGCTTGGTTTTCCAATATCCACTCTTTGGCAAAGCGTCCATCCTGGACTTCCCGTAGAATGGCCTTCATTTCATTTTTTACATCGTCATTGACCAATCGCGGGCCCCGGGACATTCCACCGTATTCCGCAGTATCACTGACGGAGTAGTACATTCCGGCGATACCGCCCTCATAAAACAAGTCCACGATCAATTTCATTTCATGCAGACATTCGAAATAGGCTATTTCCGGCTGGTAGCCGGCCTCAACCAGGGTCTGAAAACCGGCTTTGATCAGTTCCGAAACACCACCGCAAAGCACTGCCTGTTCACCAAAGAGATCGGTTTCGGTTTCTTCTTTAAAGGATGTCTCAATAATACCGGCACGACCGGCACCAATCCCACAGGCATGGGCCAGGGCCAGAGCTTTGGCCTTCCCGGTGGCATCCTGGTAAATAGCAATCAGCGACGGGACACCGGCACCGATTTCATATTGTCGACGAACAAGATGACCGGGACCTTTCGGGGCCACCATATAGACATCCACGTCTTTCGGAGGTACAACCTGCCCGAAATGAATATTGAAACCGTGGGAAAAAACCAGGGCTTTACCGGGTGTCAGGTTCTGTTTGACCTCTTCGGTATAAATGCGTTTCTGCAATTCATCAGGTACCAGAATCTGGATTACATCCGCCTTCGCACTTGCCTCTGCGGCTGACGCCGGTTTAAAACCATTACTTTGAGCTAGTTTGAAATTGTCACTGCCTTCTACATCCGCGACAATCACATTGTGGCCGCTTTCCCGCAGGTTCTGGGCCTGGGCATGTCCCTGACTGCCATAACCGATAATCGCAATCGTTTTTTCCTTTAATATTTTCTGATCAGCATCTTCGTCGTAATACATCTTAATCGCCATTTTTATTATCTCCTTTTTTGGGTAATTGATATTCAGCCATTGCAAATTCGCCGCTACGAATATATTCCTGAATTCCATACGGACGAATCATCTCGATAAAGCGGTCTATTTTTCGGGGGGTCCCGGCCAGTTCCAAAATAACATGGTCCGTGGCCACATCAATCGGATTGGCTTTAAACACCTGCATCAGATGAAACAGGTCGGTCCGGTTTTTTTCATTTACTTCCAGTTTCAGAATAATGTACTCCCGGACGATATAGTTATCTTTATGGGAGATATCTGTCACCCGGATTGTATCAACGAGTTTATTCAACTGCTTGATAATCTGTTCAATGTGTTCGTCGCTTTCTTTTACAACCAGACTGATTTTATAGACATTGGGGTCTTCTGTCGGCGCGCCGATCACACTTTCAATGTTGTAGCCGCGCTGAGAAAGCAATCCGGATACACGGGCCAGAACCCCCGAGCTATTTAAGACCGTAACGATAATTGTATGTTTTTCCACCATGGCTAGTCTCCTATCATCATATCGCTTAAGGATTTCCCGGCCGAAACCATGGGAAACACGTTCTCTTCACGATTCACGAAAAATTCCATCAATACCGGCCCCTCGTCGGCCAGTCCCATTTTCAGAACCTCGTCAACCTCGGTCCTGGTTTTTGCCCGGTATCCGTTCATTCCATTGGCCTCGGCTATTTTTACCAGATCCGGCAGATACTTCGGCGGACAATTGCCGCTGGGACCCCGGCATTCATCGGGACAATCCGGCGTCTGCAGCAGACAAACCCGGGAATATTTCTTATCCCAGAACAAATCCTGCCATTGCCGAACCATGCCCAGGTAAAAATTGTTCAGAACAACTACTTTCACGGGAATCCGGTTGATCGCACAAGTGGCCAATTCCTGAATGTTCATTTGAATACCGCCGTCACCGGAAATACACACCACCTGGGTACCTGGATTTGCAACCGCCGCACCCATGGCCGCCGGAAGACCAAACCCCATGGTTCCAAGACCGCCGGAGCTTAAAAATTTCCGCGGATGTCGGTAATGACAATACAGCGCCGACCACATCTGTTGCTGGCCAACATCAGTTACGATAATCGCATCATTGTTTATAAATTCATTCAACCGCTCTATCACAAATTGCGGGTTTACTGAATCGTTACCATTATTTTTATATTTCAACGGATATTTTTCTTTCCAGAATTCGGTGCGTTCATTCCAGGAGTTTTTCGACCGCGGTTTGATTTTTTCAATCAGCTGCTGCAAAACGGCCCTGGCATCGCCCACTACAGGAATATCGGTTTTGACATTTTTACCAATTTCCGCTGGATCAATGTCAACATGAACCACTGTTGCATTCTGGGCAAAGGTATGCCGCGGGCCGGTAATCCGGTCGTCAAAACGAACGCCAACCGCAATCATCAGATCACACTCCACAAGCGCTTTGTTTGCAGCGACCCGTCCGTGCATTCCGGGCATTCCCAGAAAACAGGGGTGATCAAAGGGCACCGAACCCAACCCCATCAGAGTGACAACCACCGGAATCTGGGTTTTATCAATCAACTGCAACAGTTCATCAGTTGCACCGGCGCTAATGATACCGCCGCCGGTATAGAGCAGTGGTTTCTGAGCATGGGCAATCGCATCAGCCAGTTTTTTAATCTGACCGTTATTTCCCTTATTCACCGGTTTATAACCCGGCAGGTTGACCGTTTCCGGGTAGCTGTAATTCTTCAGTTTCGCATTGGCAACATCAACCGGAATATCAATCGATACCGGTCCCGGCCGACCAGTCCTTGCAATATAAAAAGCCTCTTTTATTATTTGAGGTAGTTCCCTGACATCTTTAACCAGGTAATTGTGCTTACAGATCGAGCGGGTCAATCCCAGCATATCAGTCTCCTGAAAAGCGTCGGTCCCGATGTTGCCGGTAGCAACCTGTCCACTGATGACTACAATCGGCGATGAGTCCAGTTTTGCAGTGGCAATCCCGGTAATCGTATTGGTTGCTCCGGGTCCGGAAGTCACCAGACAGACCCCGACTTTACCGGTGGAGCGGGCATAACCATCAGCCGCATGGGTGGCCCCCTGTTCATGCCGGGTCAGTAAAAACTTAATGTCTTTGGTAGAATAGAGAACATCAAAGATCGGGATAACAACACCGCCGGGATAGCCAAAAATGGTATCAACCCCTTCTCTTCTCAATCCATCTATTAATATTTCTGCTCCATTCATAATAACCTCATCTTTATATATCAGTTTTATATTTTTAACACTGCACCCTTACTGGCGGAGGAGGCCATTTTTGCATAACGACCCAGAACGCCATAATCCACCCGTGGTTTGCGTGGTTTCCAGGATTTTTTTCTATCCATTAATTTCTGCTCGCTTACCAGTACATTCAGTTTACCGGCGGGAATGTCGATAACGATGCGATCCCCATTCCGAAGAAGTGCAATTGGCCCGCCATCAGCCGCTTCCGGCGCAATATGCCCGATGCAGGCGCCCCGGGTCCCACCGGAAAAACGACCATCCGTAATCAGCGCCACGTTTTCACCCAATCCTTTGCCCATGATATAGGAGGTCGGTGAAAGCATTTCCTGCATACCGGGCCCACCTTTCGGTCCTTCGTAACGGATCACCACCACATCACCGGCTTTGACTTTATCTGCCAGGATACCTTCACTGGCCTCTTCTTGACTGTCAAAAATCACCGCCGGGCCTTCGAATCGGCGCATCGATTCGGCCACACCTGCATACTTGACTACACTACCTTCCGGCGCCAGATTGCCACTCAGCACCGCCAGTCCCCCCGTATTACTATAGGCATTTTCCAAAGTATGAATAACTGCCGTATCTTTAATTACCGCGTCTTTAATATTTTCCGATAATGTCTCTCCGGTTACTGTTTTACACTTGCCATGCAGTAATCCAGGCTCCCTTTGAACTTCGTTTAGGATTGCGCTGATACCGCCCGCCCGATCCACATCTTCAATATGGTAATCACTGGACGGAGAGACTTTACAGATGTTTTTCACCCGTTTGGAAATCTCGTCTATTCGTTTTATATCATAATCGATCCCGGCTTCGGCGGCCACCGCGAGTGAGTGCAAGACGGTATTTGTTGACCCGCCCATGGCCATATCCAGCACCATCGCATTATCAATGGATTTCCGGGTAATAATATCCGATGGCTTCAAGTCTTCATTAACCATTTCTACAATCCGACGGCCGGCCTGACGATACAACTCCTGACGACGTTCATCTTCAGCAAGAATTGTCCCGTTGCCGGGCAGGGCAATGCCGATGGCCTCGCAAAGGCAATTCATGGAATTGGCCGTAAACATTCCCGAACAGCTGCCCCAGCCGGGACAGGCGTTTTCTTCAATGTCGGCCAGTTCGGATTCTGTTATTTTACCTTCCTGAAAAGCCCCTACAGCTTCAAAAACGGAAATAAGATCAACGGTTTTGCCAGTCGATGTTTTCCCGGCCCGCATGGGACCGCCGGATATGAAAATGGTAGGAATATTAACCCGGGCTGCCGCCATCAGCATCCCGGGAATGATCTTGTCGCAGTTCGGAATACAGACCAGGGCATCGAAGCAATGAGCTCGCAGCATTGTCTCGACGGAATCGGCAATTATTTCCCGGCTGACCAGGCTGTAGCGCATGCCCATATGTCCCATGGCAATTCCATCACAAACCGCAATTGTATTAAATTCAAAGGGAAGTCCGCCGGCGTCATAAACGGCGTTTTTGACGATTTTTCCAACAGAATCGAGTTTGACATGTCCCGGTACGATATCCACATAGGAATTGGCAATAGCAATAAAGGGCCGGTCAAAATCTGCCCGCTTCTTCCCTGTCGCACTCAACAGCGCCCGGTGTGGCGCTCTCTCCAATCCCTTTTTTATCTGGTCACTTCGCATAACACTTCCTTTTTCGGTAATAAAAAAACCCCTTCCGTTTCGGGAAGGGGTTTAAAAAATTTCTTTTCTCTGGAATTTAAACTGCCCCTTCCCTCCTATCTACGAGTAGAATAATCAGGCTAATCCAAAGAATAATATGGTCTATGTGGCGATTGAAATTCATTTCACTAATCATTCAAATTGTTAGTGTAAATGTTAACCGTTTTTTATTTAAGTGTCAATTAAATTTTAATTTCACTGATATTTTGCCTAAATATATTCCATATTTCGTCTATTATTTATACCTTCAAGGGATATTTGAATACCGAAAGAGAATACCATATGCACAGATTTCTACTCCTTTTCAGTATGTTCAGCCTCTCAATTGCTCTGCATGCAGAAACATATAAAAAAGTCCAGGTCTACTTTGCCGATCGAGTGGAATTGCGGGAAATTCTGCGCTCGGATTTAGAAATCGACCATGCTGAAATCCAATGCGACAATTCAATCATCGTTTTCCTCAGCTCAACTGAATACCGGCGTTTACAGTACCATGGTTACCGGCATAAAGTACTTATTGATGACTGGCAAAACTACTACCTGAATCGTCAAAAAATGACGGCATTGGAAAAACAGTCACAACTGAAAAACAGCGCTAAAACTTACGGCGTGACCGGATTTGAGTTTGGTTCCATGGGTGGTTTTTACACTTTTGATGAAATTGTCGCTGAACTGGACAGTATGCGTTTTCTCTATCCAACTATCATCAGTGAAAAAGACTCAATCGGAGAAAGCATTGAAGGCCGGGCGTTATGGGCTGTGAAAATTTCCGACAACCCCGATCAGGGTGAAGACGAAGCCCAGGTTTGTTTTGATGCGCTCATGCACGCCCGTGAAGGCGCTTCCATGTCCACAGTCATGTATTTCATGAATTACCTGCTCGAAAACTACGGCAAGGATTCCGTTGTAACTTACCTCGTGGATAACCGGGAAATTTACTTTGTTCCCTGTCTGAATCCCGATGGTTACGAATATAATCGTAAGACAAATCCGAGTGGCGGCGGCATGTGGCGCAAGAATCGTCGCATAAACGGGAATGGTTCCTATGGTATCGATCTGAACCGGAATTTTACTATTGGCTGGGCCTGGGATAATGACGGTTCAAGTCCCGATGGTTATTCCGAAACCTATCGCGGCACAGCAGCATTGTCCGAACCGGAATCCAATTATTTTACGGAGTTTATTAAATCCAAATCCATTAAAACTCATATCAATTATCACACTTATAGCAATATCATCTTATATCCCTGGAGTTACATTGCCGATCGGCCGCCGGATTCCACCATTCTGTTTGAATATGCCCGGGATATGAGTGAATACAACGGCTATAACTATGGCGGCGGGGACGCCATCGGATATTTTGCTAACGGTACTCAATCGGACTGGATGTACGGCGAGGAAACCGGAAAAAATAAAATCTTTTCCTTTGTGGTTGAAGTCGGAACTTCCGGTGACGGATTCTGGGCCGCTGAAAACCGGATTATACCATTAGCGGAAGCGAATATCGGTTCCAATCTTTACCTTTGCTGGGTATCCGATGGATTTGCAGCAATTGCCGGTGACAATTTTCAGCAGTCCCTGTTTCTGCCCGGTGATTCTGTCACCTGTGATTTTATAGTAAAAAACCGTGGACTAAAAACGATTGACAATATTCACATTGAAATCGAATCAGTATCCGAATACGCCCTGGTCAATGAATCCAACTATGAGATTAGTCCTTTAGAAGTTTGGGAGTCTGACAGTGTGACAGCTCATTTCCAACTGTCGCCGGAGACACCTGCCGGTGAGCAGATTTCCCTGACGGCCAAAACATATTATTCAAATTTGTTGATGGACATCGATACGCTAACGTTTTTTGCAGGGATGCAAACCGCCCTGTTTGCGGATTCGGGAAACGCTTTCGATTATAACTGGAACCAATACTATACCAACATCTACAACATCTGGGAACAGACCGATGACAATTTTCACAGCTTGCCAAGTGCCTATACGGACTCTAAAAATGGTAATTATCGTTCAAAAATGACAACGTCTATGACTCTGGCAGAAGGAATTGATCTCACTGGATATAGCGCTCTACGATTATCATTCTGGACCCGCTATGCAATCGAAACCAACGGGGACTGTGGGATGATACAAATCAGCACAGACAGCGGTTCGACATGGACCTCGTTAAAAGGCATTTATACCGATCCCGGTTCCGGAACCGGCGCTCAGGTCAAGGGTGTTCCGGTCTACCACGGTTTTCAGACCGATTGGGTACAGGAAGACATCGATCTGTCTGTCTATTCAGGCGAGATAATTCAGCTGCGTTTTGTACTGAAATCCGATGATTATGTCGAATACGACGGCTGGTACATCGACGATATTCGGATTTATTACTACAGCATGGAAGATTACACTGGCATCAATACAAAACCGTTAACGGAATTTCAATTTAAGTTGGAACAAAACTATCCGAATCCCTTTAATCCCACAACCCGAATCGACTATCAAATTGAAAAATCAGGGCCGGTAAATCTGTCGGTCTATAACTTGCGTGGTGAAAAGATTATTGATCTGGTCAATGAATTTCAGGCCGCCAGCGAGCATAGTCACTATTTCGACCTGAACATGACCCCTGTAACGCTCAGCTCCGGTATCTATTTTTATATTTTGCAGTCGGGGCAACAGCATCAAACCCGCAAGATGATCGTCCTGAAATAAATTTATGAAACAACTCCAGACAACGATACAAACAATTCAAAAACGGATTTTGGATGCCGGTGATCCAAAGGCTATCCCGTTCATGGCCAAATACGGCATTACACCGGAGCAGACCTATGGCGTAAAAATCCCCAAGCTTCGGGCTATTGCTAAGGACTATCCCAAAAATCACGAACTGGCGCTGGCGCTCTGGAAAATTAATAACCGTGAAACCCGCATCCTGGCATCCATGATCGATGATCCGAAGCAGTTGACCGAAGAACAGATGGACGCCTGGGCTATGGAATTCGACTACTGGGAAATCTGCGATCAGGCCTGCATGAATCTTTTTGAAAAACATTCGCTGGCCTGGCAAAAAGCAGTTGAGTGGAGCAACCATGCCAATGAAGGTAAAAAACGGGCGGCTTTTGTGTTGATGGCACGATTGGCCGTCAGTGATAAAAAGGCACCGGATCAGAAATTCCAGCCGTTCTTTCCCCTGATTACTCGGGAATCCACCGATGAACGCAACCTGGTCAAAAAAGCCGTCAACTGGGCCCTGCGCCAGATCGGCAAACGGAACAAGGCATTGAACCAGCAGGCTATTCAGGTAGCGGAAACAATCGTCTCCATGAAATCCAAAAGCGCCCACTGGATCGCAACGGACGCTTTACGGGAATTAAACAGTGAAGCTGTGCAGAAGCGGCTGAAATAATTCTACCTAAAACGTCTCGTAAAACAACGGTGGCGCAACCATTTTATGCTCACAAACCTGAAACGCCTTCAATAATTGCTGTTCCGCTTTATGCCAGGCATTTTTACCCGGTGCATGGATGATCGCCAGCGCTTCGCCTTTTTCAACGGCATCGCCGATTCTCTTTTCGATAATAAAGCCGACTTCCGGTTTGATCTTGTCTGTCAGCGTCCGGCGCCCGGCGCCCATTTCCAGCGCCGACATTCCAATCGTATAGGAATCAATCGCCTCAACGAATCCACTTTCGACAGAGTTTACCGGCACAATAACAGCAGCTTTTTTATATTTTTCGGGATTGGAAACCATATCCACATCACCGCCCTGGTTCTTTACCATCATCAGGAATTTTTCCCAGGCCTTGCCGGAACGGATAGCCTCTTCACATCTGGTTCGGGCTGTATCAAAGGTCTTTTCAATCCCCGACAGCACTATCATCCACGCCGTCAGATGCAAAGTAATTTCGATCAGATCGGCCGGTCCACCGCCTTTCAATACGTCAATGGACTCCACGACTTCCAGCCAGTTACCGACGGCTTTGCCCAGTGGCTGGTTCATGTCGGTAATTACCGCTTTCACATTCAGCCCAAAATGCTGACCGACGTTTTTCAACTGCCTGGCCAGTTTCTGACTCTGATTGTATTCCGGCAGAAAGGCGCCGTTCCCGGTTTTGACATCCAGGACCAGTCCATCAATCCCCTCGGCAATTTTCTTACTCAGGATGCTGCCGCAGATCAGGGGAATCGATTTGACCGTGGAGGTCACATCCCGCAGAGCATACATTTTCCGGTCGGCTGGTACGACCTCTTTCGTCTGTCCGCCCATAGCCAGGCCGTACTCTTCCACCAGCCGGATAAATTCTTTCTTCGGAAGCATCGGATTAAAATTCGGAATGCTTTCCAGTTTGTCCAGAGTTCCGCCGGAATGCCCCAGACTGCGCCCAGAGAGCATCGGCACCACACAGCCGACCGCATTGGCCAAGGGCGCCAGAATCAGCGATACCTTGTCACCGACGCCGCCAGTGCTGTGTTTATCCACTTTAAAGGTTTTTACATGGGAAAGATCGATCGTCTCGCCGGAATGGAGCATTACATCCACCAGCGCCATGGTCTCCCGATCGGTCATCCCCTGGAAATTCACCGCCATCAGCCAGGCCGCCATCTGATAATCGGGTACGTCGCCGGTAACATAGGCGCCGATAAAATCCTTTATTTCGTCGCTGGTATGTTCTTGGCCAATTTTCTTCTTTTCAATGAAATCAGTGGAAATCATAATTGCTCCACGGTTTTATTTATTTTTTTGTCGTCGTTTGAAAATCCGTTTCAATTTTGATAAATTCATTGCCCGGTGTTCCCATGTGGCATAATAGGTCAGGTAAATGCCAACCAACAGCAGCAAAATATTTGGTGTCCACATGGCCCAGAAAGGTGTAATAATCAGCAGATCGGCTAATTCCTCCCCGCCAACGAGAAACACATAATAAAGGAGAAAAAACAAAAGGCTCAGCAATGCCGGAACCGCGATTCCACCTTTTTTTGTAATAACGCCCATGGGCGCCCCGATCAGGATAAAAATCACACAGGCCATAGGGATTGAAAACTTTTTATGGATTTCAACTTCATATTTATTGATCTGTTTCTGATAACTCGACGCGAGATTAATTTCACCCTTGATTCGGGAATAAACCGAATTCAGACGCTTATTTCCCGTTTGAGCAGCTTTTTCAGACAATAACAGCAGGTTTTCGGATTTCTTTTGATCAATCAGTTTTTTGATTTCCTCAAGATTATATATCGTAGTCGTATCCAATTCACTCTCGACCAGTTCCTGGATTTTGGAATAGACCTTATCCCGCTCACGGGTGTATTTTTTCACATTTTCCCGCATCATGGCGATCGTCATTTCCCGGTCGCCCCGGCGGGCCGATTCACGGCGTTCCAGCATCAGGTTGTCAACGGGAATTGCGATCCGGTGTTTCTCAAAATCCGTGCGCCGGTAATCTTCCAGGTTTTCCAGATCCAGCTCGTGGATTTCACCGGAAAAAAGCGTAAATAACACCGTATTGCCATCGACTTTCAAATAACCACTGTCGGCGTATATCGTGGTTTGGACCGATTGTGAATCCTTGTTGTAAATGGTCAATTTCCGCAGGCTGTCTCCAACTCTCTCTTTGACATAAATGGAATAATCCGGGATTTCATCCATGAAATATCCCGGCTCAATGTTCAGACCGGGCCGCTTCCGGTAAATATCTCCCGCCAGCAGACGGGCTTTATGATTGAATTCGGGTAAAATATTATTGTGGAAATACATCATGAAAATGCTGATCAGTATCCCGAAGATAATGCCGGGCCCCAGAATCGTCGTGAAACTGATCCCGCTGGCCCGCATAGCCGTAATCTCGTTGTCTTCAGCAAGGCGGCCGTAGGCCATCAACGCAGCGACCAGCACAGCCATGGGAATCGACATTGCGATAATCCAGGCGAGGTTCAGGTACAAAAACTCAAATATTACCGATATCTGAAGTCCCTTTCCCAGGAGGCGATCCACCGATTTAAACAGGAAATTCGTGAGTAACACAAAGGTCACAACACTGATTGAAAAAAGGAATGGGAATATCAGTTCCCGGTAGATATACCGGGCGCCAATCCAGGCGCCGCAGAAAGAGATTATTTTTCGATACAGTCGCTTCATTTTGCAAAATATACGCTAATCGCCACACTTTTCATACGCCTTATTATGGTCAAAGAGTCTGTAATTGGAATTTTTTAGGGATAATTAGCAAAGGTTTTTATTGTTTTTCAATCCTTTACACATTAAACTTTTTCATTGCAGAAAGGATTAAGTTTTTGAGTAGATGGCGATATTTTAACTTCATTTCAATTTTATCCCTGATTTTGTTTTTTGTTTCTTTTCTTTATCAATGCAGTAAACCCGCGTCATATGACGGTCCCAAATTCATTCTGCAAAATCCGCAGACACTGATTCCGAATATCGTTTCCAATTATATAATCTCTTCACGATTTGATACCGACGGTCAAACTGTTATTTTCAATGGCCGGCTTGACGGGGATTCCTGGGACTGCATCTACACGATTCCGGTTCAGGGTGGAGACTATCGCAAAATTATCGAGTCTACCGACGATTTACTCTTTCCCTCTTTTTCCGATGACCGCAGTAAAATAATCTACACCAGAGGATTTGCCCGACAGGTAATGCTTTACAATATTGAATCCGGAGAATCCACGGAATTGCCAATTTTCGGCAACACGCCAATACTGCTGCCGGATAATGCAACCGTACTCTATTCCGGAGTAATCGACGCAAATCTAAAACTTTATCATATTCCCTCACGCCAATCGAAAAACCTAACCGAGTCCTACGTGAGCGCAAATTTTTCGCCGGTTCTGTTGAGTGACGACTTCCAGTTGCGTTGGATTGAAAAGTTACGAAACGGCTTGTACAAACTGAATCGCGGAGACCTGGAGTCGGATAAATCAAACAGTTTTCATACGGACAGAAAGGCAATTTACGGCATTACCGTAAGTCCCAGCGGTCAATGGAACCTGGTCAATTTTCAGGACGGTTCACTCATTGGCGTCCATGGAAAAGATTCAACGACCGCAACCGTTGAGATTCAGGTTGATAATGATGATCTGTACCAAATGCCCTTGATCTCATTACCCGACTGGTCAGTCAGTGGTTCCAGACTCGTTTACACATCTGTGCCGTCGGAAAAATTTGCCACCGTCAATCCGTTTTTCAAACATGGCTATTATAAAGCGGATCTGGTTGTTGCCAGCCTGAAGTGGGAGAAAATCAATAACGGTGATATCTTCCGATCCTTAGCTCCCCAAATGGTTTCATTGTTCCCGGAAACTGCTCCTGCAAATATCACGACAACAACAACCACTCAGAAAACAAACAATCCGCCCAAAATTGTTTCAATGCCACCGGCAACCGTTCTACAAGGTGATGTGTTTATTTATCGGGTAAGCGCTGTCGATATCGACCTGTTTGACGATTTGGAGTACCGGCAGACCGGTGGTCCGGTTAACGCCGAAATGCTGGCCAAATCGGGCATTCTCTACTGGGTCGCCGAAGAACCCGGAGATTATCAATTTTCAGTCGCTGTCTCCGACAACAGCGGGGAAACAGATCGCCAGACATTCGCCGTAAATGTGCTCCCGAGACCGGACTGGAAAAGAAGCGAGTTTGTTCACCGTCCAAAACCGGAAATCCAGAATGAGTACCTGGCCGGCATGGTTTTTAAAGATCCCAACAATGATGGTTTTCTCAGCCCCGGCGAAAACGCCAGCCTGCTGATCGATCTGAAGTCCCGCAGTTTCGCCATGGACAGCGTAAAATTGCATCTTTTAACGACGGTTTTTTCCGGTGAAATCGAGATGGAACATGAACTGATTTTTGAGCGCTGTGTCCCGGATCAATGGACCCGGAAAATCATCCCCATCAAGGGTCTTGAGGGATTACAAAACCGGCCCATCGTCATCCGCGGCATTCTTCAAAACTCAAGCGGTATCACCCTTCTGCCGGCGAGTCTTGTTATTTCAGCAAAAAATCCCGGAATTCAAAAAAACTAGATTTGAATCACATCAATCTGAAACTTTTCTCACTTTCAGTTGTCAAATAAACAGGAATTACTTGACGACGAGGATAATGCACAGTATATTCAACCAGATAAAAAGGACGAAATTATGAAAAATATATCCCTAAAAATCACCTTTCTGGTTATTGGTATCTCTGCTCTTTCCGCTTGTTATACGCAATTATCAGAACCGATTTCCCGGGAAGAGTATTATACCGAAGAAGAATATGATACCGAACCGGATACGGTTTATCAATATCAAGAAGCCGAAGTATCGGAATATAACCTGGGATATCGGGATGGATCTCGTGACTTTATGAAAGAATATTTATGGTACGGGTATAATCCCGATAGTTATTTCTATTCTGGTTACAGACCGAACTGGAATTCGAGCTGGGGTTATAACCATTCATGTTATCTCGGTATATATGACCCTTTCTTTTATGATCCCTTCTGGGATTGGGGATATTATGGAAGCTATTCCCCATATAGTTATTATGGTTATAGCAACTGGAACTATCATCCTTATTCCAGACATTCCTATAATCACAGCTATTATTACCAACAACCCTATTATCATCATGGTGGTTATACCGGGACCAGGAAGGTTTCTGAGGGACGGGAGCAGCTTTCTGCAAACCGAGAGCCAAGCAGTGGCTCTTCGTCCACCAGTCAGGCGAGTCGCATACCCATCAGCAACAACTCCAATTTTCAGAACACCATGAACCTGCCGATGGCCGCCGGCAGTGGAACCAGTTCCACCGCTTCAGGCAGTTCCCAGCCAGGCACCCAATCCCTGCCGGAAGGTATTGTCAAATCCGATAAAAGCGTCCGTAATATTGAGGCTCTTGATGTTCGGCCAACGAAGTCACCCGACGAAGATGTGCCCGGATTTCAGACAACCCTTATTCCACCGGCAAGATCGGAAACTAAGCCGATAAAAAGTCGACCGACGTCCACTACCAGTGCCGGAAGAACCATTACAGTGCCGGTGAAAAAGAGTTCCTCATCCAGAAACTCATCACCGCCATCAAAATTGGCATCACCCTCATCGTCGGAGACAAAAACCATCTCAACACCAAAATCCGACTCCAGTTCTTCATCAAGTAGATCGTCACGGTCCAGCTATAGTGCCCCGGCCAAAAGCAGTTCCAGCAGCTCGTCGTCAAGTAGCTCTTCCGGCAGCCGGAGTTCGAGTAGTCGCAGTTCCAATAGTTCATCCTCACGATCCGGTTCGTCAAAGAGTTCGTCATCGGAATCATCAAAAAGTTCATCAAAGAAAAGTAATTAACAGGAGTATACTTGAAGTCTTCAGTTCGGAAATTTTTAACTATTCTGGCAATCACACTTTGTATCCCCAGTTTTCTCTCTGCCCAGTTTTTCAGTGAAGCAATGAGCGTCGAAGCGTTCAGGCCCTTTTGGACTGTTAGCGGATTTGGAGCATCCTCATTTTCATTGCAAAACAACAGCTTGTTGTCCGGCGATATCTCTTCCACCCAGTCCAACCCGGCCTTTCTGATCAATATAAAACGGCCTAAGGCCAGTCTGTCGGCCAATAATTTGTACCAAAATAATCATTCTTATCTAAATGGAAAAATTCCCGGCAATTATTCTGCGTTGATGGCCTTTCACACCGACTATTTTGGTTTTGCGTATCCGGTACCCGTGTATCAAGGCAACATGGTGTTAGCGGTCAGTTATGAACCTTCGGCCTATTATTACTCAACACTGAAAAGTCAGGGCATCGTCACCATTGATCCCGGTGACGTCACAGAAACGATGGATATCGAAGAATCCGGAACCATGAACACCCTGCGCTTTGCCGGCGCCGTCGAATTTATGCCCAATTTTAACGTCGGTCTTTCCATGAATTTTCACAGCGGCAACCGCAGTTATGAATCAATAAAATCGGAATCTGATATCAATAGTTTATATACATATTCAACTTTTTATTACCTTGAGACTATTAAACCGGAATACGACGGATTCAATATAGATATGGGAATGGTTTACCAGTCCGATAATTTTAAATTTGGGCTCCGGCTATCAACACCATTGAAATTGCATATTCATGAACTTAGTGAATTTACTCAAGATTATAGATATGATAATGGCACATCCTGGGATTCGACTTATTATGATAACCTTGAATATACTTCCCGATATCCCTGGGAAGTGGCTCCCAGCTTTGCGGTAAAACTCGGTTCGATTACGCTCGGCGCAGACCTTGTTGTCCACAATTGGCAGGATATTGAAGTGGATCAATTGACGAACAATGACGATGTCAACCGGGATCTCTACTGGAATCTACGGCGCACAACAGACATCAGCCTCTCCATGGCGGTTCCGCTGGGAAAGGCCATATCTACCCGTTTTGCCTATCGCCGGATTCCATCACCCTATGCAGACCTTCAGAACGAGGATGACGAAATTAATCACTTGCTCGGGGCCAGCGTTGAAACAATTCTGATGAAATCACTGATTCTTGGTTTTTCTTACCAACGCGCCATTGGAAATCAAACGGTCCCACACCCCTATTTTAATTATGACAATACTAAGGTTTATACTACCCAATCCTATACTAATGACCGTTTATCAATGTCCCTGGCGATACTGTTATAATTAGCCGTTTGAATATATACTCTGTACTGATGAAATATTTTAGGCAATTTCCCCTGCTGATCTTCCTTGTCTCTATTCTGCATGCCGGCGATATTCCTCAAATTTATCATCGGGTTCCGGACAAATTCTATTATGATCAATTCGACTGGATCCATTGCGTTGTCGATCCCGGCAGTTACCAGTTAATCGATGTCGGTATATTTATCAAAGATGACATCAAAAACCTATACACCGAATATCCGATGATAAATGACAACGGCGTTTACACCTTTCAACTGATTCCGGAAATGGTTCAGACCGATTCATTTATCTATTTCATTACGGCAGAGTTCAGCGGTTTTTCACTCCTGGCTTATCCTGAAGAAAACCCAAAAACCAACCCGGTCATTGTCCCCATTGTCCAGGAAAAACGATCGGCGAAAGTCATAGCCGTGCAGGATGTGGTCAAGTTATTCTGCGACCTGGGACGCAATATTGACAATGTTCAGAACATCACAATCTTTACGCGTTATGGTCAGACCGGCCGGTTTAACCCTGAACCAATGGTATTCAACAAAGGACGTTTTCAATATACCCTACGCGAATCTTCCGATAAGAATTCAAAATTGTTCTATTACATTGTAATCCTCTTCGATGATCAAACGACCCTGTCTTATCCATCCGATGAATTCAACAAAAATATGGATTACCGGATCCTGAACGGCAGACGATCATAATTATTTTAATTTCTTTGATAAATATTTGAGTTAGTTTTATTTAACCCGTATATTCCGGTAAGGAAACCAAATATGAAACGGAAAATAATTACTGCCCTGTTTTCAATAGTATTACTGGCGGCATCCATAATCCTTGCCGATGACAACAGCGCTCAGCAAAAAGAAATATGGGTCCTGGAATATGATGGTGTCATCAATCCGGTTGCCGCATCTTATATTGGCGATAATATTTACGATGCCGAAAAATCCGGTGTGGAATGCCTGATCCTGAAAATGGATACGCCCGGTGGTCTGATGACATCCATGCGGGACATTATTAAAATAATCCTCAATTCAGAAGTCCCGGTCGTCGTCTACATAAGTCCCCGCGGTGCGCAATCTGCTTCGGCCGGCGTTTTTATTACTGTTTCCGCACATTTTGCGGCGATGGCGCCGGGCACAAACATTGGCGCCGCCCATCCGGTCAACATGGGCGGCGGCAATCCATTTGGAGGTGATAAACCCGATACCTCGGATACGAAAACCATGATGGAAAAAGTCACCAACGATGCGGTCGCTCAGATTCGCAGTCTCGCCCGCGAACGCGGACGCAATGAAGAGTGGGTCGAAGAAGCCGTCCGTAAAAGCGTTTCCATCACTGAAACCGAAGCTGTTGATTTAGGAATTGTAGATTTAATTGCCCGTGATCTCAATGAGCTTATCGAGTATCTGGATGGTAAGATTGCCAAAATGCCGGATGGTGAAAAAACATTAGCTACACATAATGCCCGGATTGTCGAACGCCCCCTGGGTTTTCACCGAAAAATACTGAACATCATTAGCGATACCAACATTGCTTATCTGCTGATGATTCTCGGATTTTACGGCCTGTTTTTTGAAATTCGCAGTCCCGGAGCGATTTTTCCGGGAGTTTTAGGTGGAATCTTTTTAGTACTCGCTTTTTTTGCATTTCAGATTCTGCCAATCAATTATGCCGGTCTGGCGCTGATTATAATTGCGATTATTCTGTTTATACTTGAGATAAGCATTACCAGTTACGGACTTTTAACAATTGGAGGATTAATATCAATGATACTCGGATCCATGATGCTGTTTGACGTCAGTGAAGCACCCAAAGCGCTGTTCTCGGTTTCCCTGGCGGTCATTATTCCCGTTGTCATTTGCACAGTGCTTTTTTTTGTTGTAGCGCTGTCCTATGCAGCCAAAGCCCATAAAAACAAGCCAACCACCGGTATGGAAGGTATTATCGGTGAAACTGGCCGGGCAATCACTGAAATTGGCAATTCCGGAACCGTGGAGGTCCATGGTGAAATCTGGAAAGCCACAGCGCTTGAGCCAATTTCCAAAAATGCTCAAATCACCGTCAAAGCTGTTGATCATATGCTATTGACTGTCGAAGAATTTAAATCATAAACACAGAAGGAGAATCTCATGCAATTACCATTAATATCAATTATCGTACTGGTGCTCTTCCTTGTATCCAGCATGATTCGGGTGCTGAAAGAATATGAGAGAGGAGTTATTTTTCGTTTGGGTCGGATAATTAATGCCAAAGGACCGGGACTGATCTTGTTGATTCCGATCATTGATAAAATGGTCAAAGTCAGTCTGCGGACCGTCGTTCACGACGTACCGTCCCAGGACATTATCACCAAAGACAACGTCTCTGTCAAAGTCAACGCCGTTGTTTACTTCCGGGTCATGGATCCCACAAAAGCGATCGTGGAAGTAGAGGATTTTTTCTACGCCACTTCCCAACTCGCTCAGACCACTCTGCGCAGCATTCTGGGTGAAGCGGAACTTGATGACCTGCTTTCCAGTCGTGAAAAAATCAACTTAGACCTGCAAGCAATTTTGGACAAACACACCGATCCATGGGGCATTAAAGTCTCCCAGGTCGAAATCAAACACGTTGATCTGCCGACTGAAATGCAACGCGCAATGGCCAAACAGGCGGAAGCCGAACGTGAACGCCGGGCTAAAATTATCAATGCCGAAGGTGAATACCAGGCATCGGCCAAACTGCTGGAAGCAGCCGAAACATTGACCAAACAGCCAATGACCCTGCAACTGCGTTATTTACAGACCTTGCGCGAGGTCGCTACGGAAAACAATTCCACAATCATTTTTCCGCTGCCGATTGATCTTTTTAAACCGTTTATGAAACTGGCGGAATTAGCGAAACTCGAAGAAAAAACTGAGTAATTGAATAAACCTTGCGAAGGTTAAACGTCTGAACGGGATAAATTTCACCTTCGCAAGGTTTACAGCTTATTTCAATAAAACACATTTCTGAATTTCAGTACTGTTCCCGTTCGATAAATAAATTAAATATATCCCGCTGCTGCAACATGAAGCATCCCATTGCACATGATAATAACCAGCATTTTGGGATTCTGATATCAACCGGGCAACTTCCTGGCCATTTATGTTGAATATACTCATTTTTACATCGGTCTTTTCGGGAAGTTCATAGCGAATTTGCGTCGCTACATTGAAGGGATTTGGATAATTGGGATTTAGTGTAAAACGCAACGGCAAATCAAATGGAGAAGAGGCAGTAGACGATTCTATATTGAATTGATCCAAAACATTCTCTAATAAAACACTTAAATTCTTTTCATCCATTGCAACCATGGGAAAGGGTAATAAAACCTTTGTCGAATTCCCGGAATCTATCCAGCCAACACTGTAGTTGTGATCGGGTTGCTTACTTGCCCAGTTGTCAAAGTTATTAATCCAGGCATCAAATATATTAATACGGCGGCTTCTTACAGCATCTGTTGGCTCAATCAGCCATGTATAATAACTCCAGGGGAGATCGCTTAAATCAAATTCCCGGTCAAAATTCTCTGATAATGGATTATTTGTATATTGAACTTTCAGATACCGGTAATTATAACTTTTCGAAGCAGCAATGCCAAATAAATCATAGTACACATTGCCTGTGTCAAATACAGCACCAGGATATTCTCCTATTCTCTCAAGCGAAATAAGCAGATTGCCACCCTTCTGAATAAAAAGTGTCAACGGATTATCAATTGAATTTTGTGGGAACGTGGAGTTAGTATTGGCAAAGCGGTTCCAAATCACAGCAGAATAATGATCTAAGACGGAAACCCAGGAAGGTAATCCCCATCGATCGACATCCCAGATATCGTATCCCACCTGTAATTTGTCTAACTGTCGAGTAATAACCGTATCAATATCTCCGACACTGGATAAATACGCATTATCACCACAATACAATAGTCGATTCTGCGGTTGAAAATCGACCGCTTTGTACTGATACATTTGTGAGTATCCATTTAATCCGGTATCATCCTGAGCCCGAATTCGGTAAAAACATTGCTCACCAGCGGACAGCGAAGGACATTCACCTGTATATATATTTCCGTTTGATCGAATCATATCGGAATAGATAAAATCTCGTCCATTATCAGAAATACCAAGTTCCACGCGCTGAACTGTTCCATCCAGATCATTGGCTACCACAATGATTTCATAAGGCCCGCTTCCCCGGGCCACACCATATCGCGGTCCCATCAGAACATCCGGAACCGGTAAATAGTGTCCGAAAAAAAACAATAAAAATCGTCCAATCAATGAATCAAGTATTCCCGACTCAGCAATAAACGGCAAGTCCCAGGGAATAAAAATAACACGGTAATTGTCCTCAACCAAAATACCGGCACCTTCCCATTGTTGCCGCTGTGCATTGAAGGTCTTGAAAAGCATTGCCGCTTCAGATGATGGCATAACTTCATCTCCCGGATTGAACTCCCCCGGGCTATAATAAGCGGGATCGAGGTGCAAGGTATCGTCCGCTATAAAATCAGTAATTATATTGCCCCCGATACCCGTATACAAGGAATCTGAGCCAAGGGATTCACCCCAATTGCCATAACTGCAATATTCCGCAACCTTCAGATAGTTTTTTACAAAAGAATGTGTTGGAATCGACCACTGCCCGGAAAAATCATTCTCAACAAGCCCAAGATATTGCGGGCTGATCAATAGTAAATTTCCTCCACCATCCAGGTATGGTTTTATAAGAGACAGATCAGCTGCGCCGGCCAATCTGCAGACACTGTTTTTTGGGCTTAGCCAGAATACCGTAGAGTAATGATTCAGCACATCCAGCGATGGGAGTCCCAAGGACACGACGTCCCATTTTTCATAAAGGTAACCTTGCTCTATCAAAACTGTTTGCAACAAACTGGAGTATTTGTCCGATCCATCCAGTACCATTAAAATTGATGCTTCCGGAAGATAGTCAATATAGGTGACAAAATAACGATGCGACCGGGATATGCCACTCTGTCCATAGACATTATTGCACCACTTTACTTCTGCAATATATTGAACTGTAGTACCGGGAGATAATCGTGGCAGGTAGGCTGTGAATGTACAATTTTCTTCCGTCCCAACAACATTTTGAGAATCAATAACCGAATAATCATATGGATACACACCAGATCCATTAAATACAATCAATGAAACACTTTCAATGCTCAGATTCTCATTCGTGCAAACGGAATCAGGCAAAACAATATAAATTGGGTATGGTACAGTATCGGTACTGAGATGGATTGTTTCAACTTCACTGATCTCAATATTCCTTGGAACGATATCCATATATTCAACAATAGCCCTCAACGAAAAATTATATCTGGATACCCAGTTACCAACCCCCGGAGAAAATGTGCCCCCATCCGGATAATATTTAAAGCCGTGCCAATCCCACCATTCCATTACATTGCTGGGCCCATAGTAGACATCCGCGCTGTCATCATTGCCCTCGGGAAACCGAAAAGAAATAAAAAAATCACGAGTTCCCATCTCTATTGGACCGTTAAAATCTGATAAATTGATCTCGCTCCAGCCATTTTCCAGATCAAATCCTGTTTTCGTCACAGTCAGGGGATATTGTCCCAGCAAGGTTCCCTGAGGACTCGGGACCAACCGATTGATTCTGGAAAAATCGTACGTTCCGTTACCGGGCGTCAATTCCTGGGTTTCATTTTCCGGAAATAACGTATCGGGAATATCAAAAACCGAAACCAGGAGTTCCCGGTCCAAAAGTCCGCTGCTTTCGTGTACGAGAATTTGGATTTTTTTTAGAAAACAGTAATAGGATGGTCTGAACCATACCCCCAGACTATCACCAGCATTAAAGCGAAATCCACCAACAACCGGTAAAAAATACTGTAATTCTGTGCTAAAATTATCACAAGGCAATATTTCCGGCCCTGAAGAATAGTCGTTTACACAATCAAAATCACTTTCGGTTTCTTGTTCGCGCTGCCACATGGTTAATTCATTATCTGCCGGTCCCAGTTTAGTATCCTTAGCATCGATAGAAGCTGTGAGCAGTATAAAAAGAATAGATGTAAAACGGATAAAGTCTTTGTCAAAATTCATAGCAATATTCTAATGATAAGCTCAGATAATACAAGTCTCTATCTTTAAGAGTTTATATTCATATATCAATATAGGATTGCAGGTAGTATTTGTCAACAATTGTCATACTTTTTATAATTTAATCAAAACACATGCATTTTCATCTAATTTGAATTCACGTTCTGTCGATATTTCTCTATACTTGTAGCGATTTCTCTACAAAACTTTCATAATCTGCGCTAAATCCAAATCCAATGGAATCGCTTATATTATATGTGAAATGATAAGAAGAATACCAGCAATAATAAGATGTGAAAACGAATTCCCGAATCTCACTTTGTATTAGTTCTAGGCTTTTGCAAAGTTCATCCCTCCTCCCACCCAGCCCCGGAAATGTTCCGCGGCTGTTTTTTCTTAACCTTTATTCCAACAATGCTTAAATTCACGCTATGGATCTATTCCAAGAACGTGTCACTGAACTCCGCAGACAGATCAACGAAGCCAACCACAGCTACTACGTTTTAGACAATCCCACGATCAGCGACGCCGAATATGACCGGCTGATGCGGGAACTTCAGAATCTGGAGGAAAGTAACCCGGATCTGAAAACCCCGGATTCACCAACGCAACGTGTCGGAGCAAATCCATTAACGGAATTTGGTAATATCACCCACCGGGTTCCGCTGCTTAGCCTTGATAATGCCATGAATGAGGTCGAGCTAACCGAGTTTATCAAGCGGGTTCAAAAAACGTTGCAGGGAAAAAATGTGGAATTTGTCGCAGAACCGAAAATTGACGGTTTGGCAGTTGAGCTTGTCTACGAAAACGGTATTTTTATCAATGGTTCCACCCGCGGTGACGGTATTACCGGTGAAGATATTACCCAAAATCTGAAAACCATCCGTTCGATCCCGCTAAAGCTGAAAGACAATACGATTCCGGCTCCCGCCCTTCTTGAAGTTCGGGGCGAAGTATACATAGATCGCCGAGATTTTGAAAAACTGAATGAGCAGCTACTCGCCGAAGGTAAAGATACATTTGCTAATCCACGCAATTTTGCTGCCGGATCGCTCCGCCAGAAGGACTCCCGTATCACGGCCAAACGGCCATTGAATATCTGGTGTTATTCGCTAGGCGCCTGTGAAGGTATTGCGTTCGATTCACACTATGAATTTCTACAAATCCTTCCGAAATGGGGATTCCGGGTTAATCCGCTGATCAAACTGTGTCAATCACCCGATGAACTGCTGGAATATTATCGACATATTGAAGAAAACCGGGATTCTATATCCTACGATATCGATGGCGTGGTTTTTAAGGTAAATTCCATTGCCCAACAGGAAGAGCTGGGTATTAAATCCCGCAGCCCGCGCTGGGCCATTGCCGGCAAGTTCAAAGCCCAGCAGGAAATCACCCAGATATTGGACATCGAAGCCAGTGTCGGCCGCACCGGCGCCGTAACACCGGTCGCCCATCTTGAACCGGTGAATGTAGGCGGCGTAGTAGTCTCCAACGCCACGCTGCACAACCAGGATGAAATTGACCGGAAAGATATCCGGTTGGGTGACTGGGTTGTCATCCAGCGGGCAGGTGATGTTATTCCACAGGTCGTCAAAGTCATCACCGAACGCCGCAACGGAACTGAACAGAAGTATCAAATTCCCGATGAATGTCCGGTTTGCAGCGGTCATGTGCTCCGTCCCGAAGGCGAGGCCAAGCACCGCTGCCAGAACATGAATTGCCCGGCCCAACTAAAAGGCCGACTTCAGCATGCTGTTTCAAAACGCGCTTTGAATTTGGACGGTCTTGGTGAAAAGTTAATTGATCAATTAATTGATAATGAATTAATAAAAAATATTGCTGATATTTTTACTCTAAAGAAGGAAAGTCTTGTTTCATTGGAACGTATGGCTGATAAATCTGCCCAAAATATTATTGATGAAATTAATAAGAAAAAGCAGAGTCCGATTCCAATGAATAAAATACTTTTTTCATTTGGTATTCCACATGCCGGGGAAAGCGTAAGTAAATTAATATCACAAAAATATGATTCAATCGAAGACCTAATCAATATAAATTCTGAATCACTTGAATTTATAGATGGAATCGGTCCAACATCTGGTTCGACAATTAGCTACTTTTTTAATGAAGATTCAAATATTGAAATGATTAAACAGATAAAAAAAAGTGGTGTTACAATTTTCAATCCACTCAAATTCATAAAAAGTAATAAACTTGCCGGAAAAACCTTCGTCTTTACAGGCACACTGACACAATTCACCAGGGACGAAGCCAAAGAGATGGTCGAGAAACTCGGCGGTAAGGCATCTTCATCCGTCAGTAAAAATACGGATTATGTAGTCATCGGTGAAAATGCCGGTTCCAAGGCTGACAAGGCGAAGAATTTGGGTGTCGCAATTCTTACCGAGTCTGATTTTCTAAAATTAATTGAATCCTAATATAACTCTCTTAACCTATCCTTAATTATTTTGCAAAATTCAATAAAAGAATATTTTATGAATACTAAATTCGAATCAACAGCTATCAGAATTATTACACTTATAACATTTTTCTTCTCCTTTTCTATCCTTTTTCAGCAGCCGCTTTTTGCATCCTCCTACCCGGACCAGCATTTTATCATCAGCGGAGCCGACAGTCTGCTGCCAGTGCAGCAAACACTTCGACGACGAAGAATCCGTTTGACTTTGCCGAAGTTTTTAGATTATATTGACTTCATGATGGGATATAAAGGTAGCGCGGTAAATATCAAGAGAGATAAAAATGAGAAAAGCCGCAATCTATATCACCCAAATTTTCAACATTTATTAATTTTTTAAAAAATTGTGAGGAATAATATGAAACGGAAAAGTGTAACGTGCAATAATTATGAGGTGTTTGATGATATTGCAGGTGCAAAAAGATTTAAATTCTACTTTGATTGTATTGATTCCATCATAGTAAATGTTGACGGTCAAGCTTTGGCTACATCTGAACACTCAGACAATAAAAATTTGTCTCGCCCGATATTTGATTTTGCCAAACGTGAAATTCAATATTATTGTGATCATAAACGTCCAATTCCAAAAAATATCAAAATGACAATAGATAATTCAACACAATTAAAAACACACAGAGATAATCTAAAAATTTTTCTTGAACCAAGAGGCCATATTTTTGAAATAAAAGAGTAGAAGACCGATGAATTTTTTTAAGCAGACTTTTAAGTATTAAGAATGATAAAAAGAGAGGATAATACAAAATGAAAATATTGACTTTATCTCTTATTTTATTAACATTAATAAGTTGTTCAAACATAGGTATTCTCCCAAAAATTGAAAGTGATGTTTTCGATGATGAAGTTAGAAGTATATCAGAATCATTATTGAATCAAATACCTCCAGATAGCCGGGTATTAATTCTTGATTTTAAGGATTTAAACGAAATTATAACTCATTTTGGAAGATATCTTGCAGAGAGAATATCAGTCAATCTTTCAAATGACAAATCTATCCAAACAGTTGATAGGAATAATATTGAGGTTATAATTTCAGAACAGAAACTTCAATTATCTGGAATTGTTGATGAAAACAGTGCTGTAAATATAGGGAAAATTACTGGTGCGACTCATATTGTTTTTGGAACAATCGCGGAATTCCAAAATTATGTTGGACTAGATTTGAAAATTGTTAACGTAGAAAATGGAACTGTAATCGGCGGTGTTTCACCGAGAATTGAAACAACTAGAAATATTGCTACATTAGTAAGCACGATTGTTAAATCAGAAGAGCAGCAGCAAAAAGAGCTTGAAGTTCAAAGACAAAAAATTATAAGTGATATAGAATCTGAACGGTTTGCAAGATTAAAAGCAATTGAAGATGAAGAAAAACAGAAAAAAAGACAGTTAATTGATTTAGAAAACGAAATTCGCGAAAAGTCTATAATAATATCTGAGTATGAAGCACGAAAAAAAGAACTTCAAAAACAACAAACATATATACAGCAAATTCATACAGAAATTGATAGAATTAATTCAGACATAATAACAAAGTTGAAAATAGGAATGACTAAAAATCAAGTTACAGAAATACTAGGAGACATAAATACTAATTGTGAAGATTTTTCTTGTGCTTGTATTGTTTCTGGTAGATATTTTTTAATTTTTAATGGTTCAATTCTAGTAAAAGTTGTATTAAATGGTAGTCGAAATTCAGTCGGTTATATTATAGATAGTTGTACTGGGGCAAAAATGTATGGCCAAAATATTATTAAGTATTAGGGAATAAATTGATAATAAATGATAACCAATTAAAAGGAAATTGGGGAGAGCAGTATATCGCATCAAAGCTCTCATCACTAGGCTGCCTAGTTAGACATGTCCCCCAGGGACATGATACAGGAGTAGATTTATACTGTGAAAAAGTTGAAAATGATATACCATATTTACATTTTTGGTGTCAAATAAAAACTAGCAATAAATGGAAAGGAAATAGAAATACTATTTCATTTCGTCCAAATAAAAATCATGTGAATTATTGGCTTAACCAGCCAGTGCCGGTTATATTATTTATAGTACCTGACTTAAGGCAGCAAAATGATTATGTACCATTTTATATTTTTAGTGAATTCCACGATCATTATAGGCAGTCATTATTTAAAATTATTAACAATGAAAAATTAAGAGATTTTTTAAACACCTATTTATCATATGAATCTTTCTTATGGGATTTAAAAAATGGTAAAGTAAGTTATATAAAAGGTGTCAAACCTCAATATAAAAAACTAATTCCTAAGGGCTTAGCTTTAAATTATGAAAGAGATTTACAATTAAGTCTTCTTTGTACTTTACATATATTAGCGGATGACTTTCTCTTCGATGAAAAAACACGAATTGATTTTATTGAAAAAATGAATTTGACTCAAGATGAGATAAATAGAATACACGAATCAAAAAAATATATAAGACTTTTGGAAGAATTGGTTTATTTACTTAAAGACCGTCATTATCATTACTATGAAACAATCGGAAAATATTACGAACTTGAAGGTAAAATAAATAAAGCAAAAAAATATTATAGCCATTCATTAACATTATTAAAAAGTGATCCTCATAAAGAATGGGAATCAGAAATTGAACGAATTAACTATCATTTGATACGGTTGAAAAAAAATTAAAATCGCACTTAACCAAGAACTCACGCCGATAACATTTTCGCATTCGGTATTTTCAGGTTTAAGAGTCAGTCGTTCCGTAACAGTCTCCATGTTCAAAGTAGTTCTTCTCTGTTAATCGTTTGTTTTTAATTAATCATTTTTTATGGGCTGTGGCTTAGTTGTAACATCGTTAGAACCTACCACGTTAACAGATTTTCAGCCGATCACAGAGTTTAATCGCCAATCGCTCGCGGTTAGCGGGCGTGACCGTTATAATTTCTCTGCGCGGCAAGCCATCCCAGCCAGAATTCCAGCGCGCGTTGCTGGATGACGACTAAGTAAGGTTTTTCGCCGGTCAGGATGGCGCGCACCGATTGGCAGAATTTCTCCGCGCCCTGTTCCATCACGCCCAGTTCGTCCATCAGGATCGGCTGGCCGGATTGCCATGTCCGTGGGACAACCACTTTATTCCGGGCATCTGATGATGCTGGCCGGTTTTGATGAAAACGGCAACCCTCTGGTCCATGACCCCGCAAAAAGTAATGGTTATGGTTATAAATTCAATAAAGCCAAACTGGATTCGTCCTGGTTCGATAAAGGTGGCATCTCGTATACATTTTATTTAGAAGACAGCGTCAATACAGCTATCGAAATATTTGATTCGGAGGCCGCTGTTCAACTCCGGTCATACCGCTACATCAGCAATTATCCAAACCCCTTCAATAATTCGACAAATATTTCATTCCAGGTGGAACAATCCACGAATGTCGAAATATCCATATACAATATTAATGGTGAAAAGGTGACCACACTGGCAAATAAAAATTACTCCCCGGGAAAATACGTCCTCCAATGGAACGGTACGTATAAAAATGGTCGCGTGTTAGGTTCGGGTATTTATTTCTTTGTACTTAAAACCGAATCCGGCAGTAGTTATTATTCACCCATGCATTTTGTGAAGTAAGACTTGCATCCTGTTCCGGGTCACTTTCAGCTACTACCAATTCCCTACAAACCATTCAACAAACAAACCGGCAAACCATCTCACCACTCTTCTCCGTGGAAATGAAAATCTCCGATATCCAGCGGATCCAGATTCTTCAGCCGTTCGGTCTGGATGGATTCTTTTATTTTCATCCGGATTTTCTCTTCTGTTTCAATTTGTTATTGCGCTTCCTCAAGGTGATTCTTTTCCAAAACCGATAGATCGTGGATAGCTGAGATACTGTATTTCAATTCAGGGTCGTCGGGAAGAAGCTGCTCCAGAGCCTCCAGTTCAATTTCATACTTGCGGATTTTGAGACTATGTTGATCGCATTCTCCCATCAATTCCACGATACGGTCGTCCTTTTCGCCGACCATCTTCAGCGCCAGGAAATCCCGCTCTTCCTGTTCATTTTCCGGTGACAGATAATGGAACATGTTTTCCTCGATTGCACAGTCCAGCCATCCAACTTCACCGGCGCGCTCGCTATTCTTGAACTCGTCCAAAAGCTGACTCGCCTCATCCGTCGGCAGATGCGCCAGGGTCATGCAGATCTCTTCAAGTTCTTCCCGGGACGTTTCGTCGGAAAAAGCAGATAACGAAATTTCGCATAATGTTTTGCGCCATAATCCTCAGGATTTTGAATATCTTTGTGTTCCACCATGACTTTTAATCCTCTTATAATGATAAAAAATATTCATTACAACACCCTTACCCATTAAACCAGTAAACGAATAAACCAATAAACCAATAAACCATTTATCCAATCTCCGCCACACAGCCAAACCCGGCGCTGTTTTTCTCACCAAAACCGCATTGATAGCCAATTTTGATCAGTCCCAGATTCGCCTTAATTATAAAAGGCGCTTCAAAGGCTTTAATCACTATACCCTGCTTGAAATGAATCAGTTTGCTGATATTACCTTCGCGTTGAATAAGATACTCCGGATCAAATGCAAAGGCGAAATCTGTCGGTCCCCGGTATGTTTTTTGGTGAATGATCGCATATTTTTCCAAAAGATTTTGATAAATATTTGCGCAAAATTTCAGTTTTTCTCCGGGATTCAGATAATCCAGAAAATGTAACTCTGTATCATTGCCATTTGGTTTCAGGCGCATGGTGGAGACTGTAATAGGCGACAGGCACATAAGCTTCATCGGATTTGTAATATCCGGCTCCGGCAGGCTTTCCACTTGCTGAACAATAAAATTCGATGTCGTATTACCAAAACGCAGTTGAATCTTCTGATCGGCGAATATTCCATACACAAAATGCCCGAAAGTATCATCCACAGGTGTTGAATAGGTAAATTCAATCCGGTGCACGCCGCTAAATCCATTACCCACAAACCGATAAGGATAAAACCGCAATCGTGAAAAGGTAAACAGTTTAAACCTTTTCTGCGCATGCCCAGGCGAAGCATATCCCTCATCGTGCAGAAAATCAGCATAATCTGCAGAGGATTTTTTGATTAGTGAATAGATCATACTATGCAGCTGATACCGATAATTAATGGGAATAAAACAGGGTTTATCAGTCGATGCCTTAATCATTAACCTCATAAAAAATCCCGTTTTTACACTTTTATTTGATGTGCACTCATAGACCGTTGAGAGCCAATAACTTTTCTATGACAATCGTAATTAATACAATTATTTGTTAAAAACCAGTAATTTTTAAGTATATTGAGGAAGTTGCTTTATTTTGAAGTAGACATATGTTTTTGTTTTACATTTTACGGATTCAGACAGGGATTGAAATAGCCATGTCGCAGCTTAGGAAATTTTTTTCTAATCCCTGTAATCATTTTTTCGATACCAATCCCATCCTGATCCACCGGTTTCATCGCCTCCCAGTACCATTCCGGGTCTATATTCAGATTGCGCCACTGAATCATATCGATGTGATAATCATTGATCAGTTTCTCAACTGATTCAAGCTCATCCGGCTGATCGATAAATCCGGGAAAGACAAAGAGATTGAGTGAAACAAACCCATCCCGGGATTTCATCTCTTGGATAGAATTTATAACATCATCAAAAGTATATCCCTTCGGTCTGAAATAGCGATCGTAATAGGTTTTCCGGGTTGAATTCAGGGATACCCGCATACTGTCCAAACCGACATCCCGTAATTTTGCGACAAGATCTGGGCGACTGGCATTCGTGTTCAGATTGATCGTCCCTTTTAAAGTTTTTTGCCGGATACCATTGACCGTATCGATCAGCAATTGAGCATTCATCAGCGGTTCGCCTTCACATCCTTGGCCGAAACTGACAACCGGTTCGGGGGCCGTTTCCAGATGATCAACCGCGATTTCAATAATCTCCTCCGCTGTGGGAGTAAACTCAATCCGGAATTGAGCGCTGCAGACACCGGTATCTTCCTGCAGAGAGATACACCCCAAGCAGTTGGAATTACAAACCCGCGATGTCGGCAAAGGCATTTCCCAGCGATTCAGCAGATAATTCAATGCGGCCGGGCAGCCATAAGTCATGGCACAATTATTCACCAGGTGTCCGGCAAGACGATTTTGCGGATATCTTTGCACAGCCTGATCGGCAGATTTATCAATTCTATCCTGATTAAATTGAGATGGGTCCTGACGCATACTGTCATCGATTCGAATGGCCGGAACATAGAATTGCCCATCATGCCAACCGACAGCGGAATAAGCGTAAAGTGGCAAAATCGGTGCATCCTCCAGCCGTTCATAGGCCGCATGATAACAAATCGTGTAGGCCGGTGCTATGAACGCAGCAACCGCGACAATATTTTCATTCTCATCGGATTCCAATGTGATAACTTCTTCGGTTTCCGAATTTTTACCAACCGGCAGGCGGCAGGGTAATTCCATCAACCGGCTGCCATCGGGCAATTGTATCCAGGCTTCTGAAAGTATATCAACCAGCTGTTCCCCACTGGATCCAAGTGCCAATAAACTGTCGTGATTAAACACCTGACCGTTTCCATCGCTGTAAACGAGCAATGGTTTTATAGTATTATTCATTGAGATTCCCCATCTGTCAGGATATTTTGCCCGTCACGGCTCATATTGATACTGACATTCATTTCAAAACCGATAATTAGCGAGATGGAAATGAGATACAGCCAGAGTAGCACCACCATTAACGTACCAATAGAACCATAAAGTTTGTTATACTGGCCAAAATGATTCACATAAGAGCTGAAAACCAGAGCGGAAATGATGACCATAAATGTGGCCATCGCCGAGCCCCAGGATAAAAATCGCCAACCGGTTTTTTTAGCCGGCGCAAGATAATAAAGAAAAGAAACCGCGAAAAACAGCAAAGAGGTCACAATCAGCCAGCGTCCAAACAGCAGCAGATGATACGTAATATTTACACGGATGATCTGCAGCTTTACTAAATGATTGATACCGATTTTACTGAAAATTATCAAACTTACCGACGACAACAGCATTACCGAAATTAACGTAACAAGCACGACTGACACCATCCGCTGCGTCAGCCAGGTGCGGGTTTCAAAACTGTGTTGTGAAATATTGAAAGCTGAAATCAGGGCGTGAATCCCATTGCTGGAAAAAACAATCGTCGCCATGAACATAATCAGCAGTAGCACACCACTTTTCCGGGTCACAACCTCAACAATCGTTGATTCCAAAACCCGGTAAGCGTTTTCCGGGATAAAATCATAAATCATTGCCAGCAGTTCCGGCTGAAAGTTTTTTATCGGCACAAACGGAATCAGTGTAAACAGGAAAATCAGGCTGGGGATCAAGGCCAAAAAAAGGTTGTAAGCCGCGGCAGAGGCCCGGGTTACCAAAGATCCTTTGGTAAACCCCATAAAAAACAACCGCATAATATCTGACAGTGTTGATCTGTTTTCTGGAAATGTTTCTCTATTCGACATTGTGGATAAAACTTACAAAAATATGATTCGATATAACAATTATTCGGAATCTATTTCAAAATGGTCATCTTTTTATGAAAGACCTTGTCTCCAATAATTACCTGGTATATATAGAGTCCGGTTGATACTGGTTTGCCAACCTTATTGCGTCCATTCCACGAAACCGAATAAAACCCTGGCAGCTGCAGTTTTTTAACCAGCGTTGCCACTTCCTGGCCGAGAATGTTGTATACTTTAACAGATACATCAAAAGGCACCAACTCTTCAAAGGCCTCTTCAAAAGTCACAAAACCACCGGCGCCGATCGTGTAACGGATCGTGGTTTGCGAATTAAACGGATTCGGATAATTCTGCATAACACTGATCTGCTCAGGCAGCAGCACTGCCGGATTATTGGAATTGACCCGGATTTGATAAATACCCGGTTTGGCAGAATAGGCCCAATAGGTCCCTTTTTCCAGACTGGTATAGGTTGTCAAATATTGCCAGTTATTCCTTTCCCATTTATAGATACCCAGATCGGCAGCATACTGCTGCAAAAACAGCATCCGGTCCAGGCTGAACATAATTCGGGCATTATCATCCAGTTTAGTCACCGGAATCCGGAAATCAAACTCATCGGAAACCGGGAAATCATCGCCGGACATCAATCCTTTGGCCAATGCTAAAGTATCCACCCGGATTTCCGATTTATATGGCAAAAAGATTGCACACAAATCCATCGGAACCGCATTCGCTGCAAACAGGAAAGACATAATACTATCGGGATCCGTCAGTGCTCCTCCGGTTTCACGGCTGATTTTGGACACCCCGATCTTATAAGAAAAATCGCCGATATTGCCTGCCCGGTCAGTTCCGTTAATATATATCAGGACAATGCCGGATTTTTCAATCTGATAGCTAGTATTATAATAAACAGAACTGTCGGCATCCAGTTGTGGCTGAACCCTCAAGGTATCGCCATCGGTAACGATGAAAGCATTTTTACTTAATAATTCAGACGGAAAAACATCAATCTCCACATACTTGCTCGCCAGTTGGTTCTGGAATATTGCCAGCTCGAATGACGGCCGGGTGGTATCCGTTACCGTAATCGTAATATACTGACTGTCGCTGCCACCCATGGGGTCAGTCACAATAGCCATTATGGAATCAATACCGAACCAATCCACATCGGACCAGAATCTGACATTCCGGCCTGTATCCGTATAGTTAAAATAAACGGCTTCTCCGGCGATGAACTGCCAACTAAGCGACTGGTCGCTGTGATCCGTGTCGCTGACATAAGCATCCAGATGATATTCAACTGTATCCTTTTGATCGAATGTAATTGTAAACAAACTGGAATCGATCTGCGGCGGATCGTTAATTGGTACAATTGTAATATCCAGACTTGAGGTGTCCGACAACCCTTCTAAATCCGTAACGATAACGGTTAGCACTGCCGAACCGTGGAAATTTGTTCCGCCCCACAGCGTAATTTGGTTTACGGTAGTATCGTAGATCAGAGATATGAGACCATCCATTTTAAAAGACCATTGCAGCGTATCATCGGCGTCTTCCACATCATAGACGAGTGTATCCCATTGTGATATTGATAATACAAAAAGACTGTCTTCCTGAAATGTAATCGCCGGCAGGCTATCGAGTACCGGTTTGTCATTGATAGATTCAATCGCAATATTCACATTGATGCTATCAACCGAATCACCATCACTCACATAGAAAGTAAATGCCTGAAAATCTGTGTTGTAATTCGGCGTTCCGGAAATTGAGGCTATATGAGTCAACGCATCAATGGTAATCCGGATACTATCCATACCTGCAGCTTTATTGCTTGAAGAAAATTCGCTCGATAGTGATTTCATTTCCGAAACAAACTGAAACTCATTTTTCATCGTAGATTTTATGGAAACCGGAATTATGGCATCCGACTGGCTTTTGCCATCCGAAAAAATTCGCCGTAGCGTAAACGTCAGTTCTGTATCAGGCGTTTCCACATCCTCAACATAATCGTTCAATTCAACAAAGATCGTATCGTCTTCGGGAATCGTAAGATCCACAACGGAACTGAACACCGGTGTGTCATTCACCGACTGAAAGTGGACAATAATATTCGTCGTATCGGATAACAGTTCATCATCCGTTACGATCAGCAGAAGAGTGTCATCGCCAAACCAATTTGCCAAAGGTGAAATACGTAACACTGAATCAACAATCACAGCCGTTGTAAAATCACCATTTACGACGCTCCATATCAGGGTTGTGTCGTGATTATCCACATCGGTAACAAATTCAAACCAGTCCGATAGTATCACTAATATAGTGGAATCCTCATCGGTATTTAATTCCGGTAAACCCGCCAAAACCGGCGGATCATTTGCAGGCACAACCTGTATTGTTGTGACTACCGTATCCCGGCCAAAATCGCCCGGAACTGTACTGTCGTCCACAACAAACCGGAAATCATAAGCGTCTATAAAGAAGTTTGGCTGCGCATAAAAAGTAGCGATGTTTGTTATTGGATCAATGTCGATCGTAATGCTGTCGCCATTCGAATTTACCAGCGCGGCCCGGCTGGGACTGATTTTATGGGATTTCAAAACCGGCTTCGTGGTCAAAACAGAATTCATCATGATAACATCGTTGTTGCCTTTTTTGCTGTCCACTGGAAAAACCGACCAGTTCATTTCCAGGTCGGAATTATCAACATCGGCTACGTAGTCGTTCAGATCGACGATAGTGGTTTCGTCTTCCGCAAATGAGATCAATGCCGGAAAACCGGCGTCGATTACCGGTGAATCATTGACCGGAGAAATAAAAATGGCTAAGTCTGTGGTATCAGTCAATTCACCATCAGATACCACGACTTTGCCGGTGTCCGGTCCATGCCAGTCTAACGGACCAAGAATTGTCAGTGTATCATTACTGATCACCGCAGAAACAGTACTAAAGGAAATGACTTCCCAACTCAGTGTCGAATCGGGATTATCTATATCTGCCACTTTATCAAACCAGGCCGAGAACACAATCGTCAGAGAACCGTCTTCGGCAAATCCATAATCATCCAATGCTGACAGAACCGGTGCATCGTTGACATTCTCCACAAAGAGATTAAAAGTATCAAGATCCGTTTCACCAATACCGTCACTGATTGAATAAATTACTTCAAAGCTCTGTTCCCGTTCATCATTTGTTGGCGTCCAGGAAATGAGCCCGATGAGGGAATCGATTTCCATGAGTAACGGCGAAGTAATCAATTCAAAGCGAACCGAATCACCAACGTCAACGTCCTCATATCGGATTGTATAAGCGAACAGTTCATCTTCTTTCGCAACCGTATCGGCCTGAGCAACCAGAACCGGCGCATCGTTGGTATTATTGATATGCAAATTGAATTTTAGGGAATCCGACGCCCGATCTTTATCAAATACCCAGAGTTCAAAACTGGCATCCCCCACATCGGCATTCTGAGGAGTCCAGGATACAATTCCGCTGCTGGTATCCACCTGCATCATCGCCGGAAATTCCAGCAATTCAAATGAAAGTGTGTCACCATAGGCCGAATCAATATCCGACGCAGAAAATTGGAAAGTCCAAAGATCATCCTCGTTAATTGTATCCCGAACGGTCGTTGTAGTCAACAACGGCGCATCATTGGCATTTTCCACAATGACATGAATCATTTGTTCCACGATCGAGCCATTGCCATCATTGAATCGAATCGTAATGGCAGTTGTGTCAATATCATCGTTTGTCGGTGTTCCGGATAAAATTCCCGTGGTATCATCAGCACTCAGCCACGCCGGCAATCCGGTAATCGTATAAACACTCGCGCCCTGGGCTTCATCGTCGGTATTGGCATCATAGATAAAGAGTTCATCCTCAGTGGCAATGCTATCAGTAATCGATGAAGTAAATTGGGTTGGATTATTAATTACTGATATGGTAATTGTTTTTGTCTTTGTACCACCATTACCGTCATCCACTTTGATAATCATTCCAACGGAATTCTCGACGTGATTATTCAGCGGTGTTCCGGAAAGGACGCCAGTCGAAACATTCAGCACAACCCAGTCCGGAACCGTATTTGTAAAACTGTACGCCGTCGCTCCCTGGCCTTCGTCATCGCTATTCACATCAAATAAGAACACGTCGTCTTCGGTAATTGTAGTATCGGTAAAGATATTTGTAAAACTTGGTCCTTTGTTGGTAATTGCCAGCGAATATCCCAATGTATCAAATCCGCCATTCCCGTCATTGACCATGATTTCAACAGTATCGCCAATCGTCACATGCTGATTCAAAGGAGTCCCTCTAAGCAATCCGGATGTCGGATTGAGAGTCAGCCAGCCGGGCTTTTGGAGAGCCGTGTATATCATCGTCCCCTGGCCCTCATCACTGCAATTCAAATTAAGGGAATACAGCAAATCTTCCTGACCGGTGGTCGTTGGAATCGTAGTAAACAGAGGTTTAGAGTTCGTTACAGTAATAATATAATCGAGGGTATCTGAGACTCCATTACCGTCATTGACACTCACAGAAACCGTGTTATCGCCAACGTGATTGTTAAGAGCTGTTCCGCTCAGTTTGCCGGTACTGCCGTTAATCGACAGCCAGCCGGGATTGGTCAAAAGCTGAAAAGTATTAGTGCCGGAATTATCGCTGAGTGTGGGAGTGTATTCATAGAGACTGTCTTCTTCAATGGTACTCAACGGTATTCCGGTAAATTCCGGTGCAGCGTTTTGTACGGTGATCTGAAAGGAAACAGATGCGAACCCGCTGAAGGCATCGGTCGCCCGAATTGAAACTGTACGAACGCCTATATCATCGTTTTCAGGAGTACCGCTCAGTTCTCCGGTCGTATTGTTCAGTGTTAACCAATCGGGTAAAGCTAGTAATGCTGAATAAGTGACGCCGCCGGCTGATTCGTCGTCGCAATTCAAATCAATAACTACCGCTTCTGCTTCACTGACAATAGTATCGGCCTGGCTTACAAACACCGGGGCAACATTGGCCACGTTCACCGGAACATTTAGCGTATCTTTTCCACCATTTCCATCGGAAAACTCAATATAAACGGAATCGCTGCTGTTGACGTAACTGTTGTCCGGTGTTCCGCTGATCAGCCCGGTTGACGAATTCGTCAGGGTCATCCAACCCGGCAGGTGAATTACCGAATAGCTTGTTAATCCCTGTCCCTCGTCATCGACGGACAGATCAGCACTGAATTCCACGTCTTCCGTTGCATCAAAAGAGGCATCGGCAGTTAAAAAGTTCGGAACCGCATTAGTAACCAAAATACCCCAGGATTGATTGACCGTAAAGCCTGTTGTGTCTTCGACACTGGCTTTGACAGAAACGGTCGAACCCCCGAAGTTATTATCCGGAGTCCAGCGAATCAATCCGCTACTGGTATCAATTGTCATACCTTCCGGAAAAGTGACGAGCCTGAATTTTATCGGATCACCATCCTGATCCGTTGCTTCCATATCATAGATATAAAGAACATCTTCCGTTGCTGTTGTCAGTGCGGAAGATGTAATTATCGGCGGATCGTTTGTGTTGGCAACGTTAATCGTATAAAGATGATCATCGGTACCGCCGTGTCCATCGTTTACCCTTACGGTGAATGTCGATGTTCCAACTGCATCGTTTGTGGGCGTCCCGGTAATCAAACCGCTTGATGTATTTATCGACATCCAGGTCGGGTAAATACCCACAAAAGAGTACGTTGTAAACGCATCTTCGTCCGTACTTTCCAGATCCACATCAAATGTCTCATCCTCGGTGGCAGAAAATGGTCCGGCGGCAATCATTAGCGGTGGACTGTTCTGTACTCTAATATAAATTTTTGAGGTGTCGGTCGCGTTACCATCATCAAAAACAATGCGGAACGAATCCAAACCAACATCTTTATTGATCGGATCCATCTGAATAATACCGGTTGCAGTGTTTGTCAGAGTTACCCAGTCCGGGTTTGAAAGGCCAACTGTCCGGTAAACGGCACCATCACCAAGCCCCTCATCATTCGCCGAAAAATTCACAGTATAGCTGGAATCTTCCCAAATATAAAATGTGTCAACGGTCACCGTCACAGTTCCCGAAGGTTCAAAATCCCCGGCAAGCAAAGAAGCAATCGTCGGTGGTGTATTGACGACATTTAAGGTATAATTTGAAGAAACCGATGCATTTGCCAGATCCGTGACTTTCACTGTGATGGAATTCGAACCCACATGACTGTTATTTGGTGTCCAGCTAATCGCTCCGGTACTGCCATTTATGGTCATACTGGAAGGCGGACTCACCAGAGAATAGCTAATGACATCGCCATTATCCAGGTCCTCATCATCTGCAGAAACGGTTACCGAGTAGGGGCTATCTTCATTGGTTGACACCATACCGCTGGGCACTGATGTCCAAAAAGGCCGGTTATTAACGTTGGTAACACTGTATGTAAATTCTTTTTGAGTTATTCCCGAGTTTCCATCGTCAACTTTTACTGTAAAAGTACCATCGCTTATTACATGAGCATCTGAGGGTGTACCGCTCAGCAAACCAGTATTGGTATCAATATCCAGCCAATCCGGTTTTCCACTGACAAAACTCCAACTGATTGCTCCGTCATCGTCATCACTGCTTTCCAGTTGCTGAGAGAAAGCAACGCCTTCGATTGCTGTAAATGGGCCCTCTGTTAAAATCTCGGGGACAACATTCTCTACCCGCAAATAAACTTTGATCGTATCCCGGGAACCGGGTTGGTCTTTGAAATAGACCTGAAAGGAATCCAGTCCAACATCACCATTCGTCGGTGTAAGTGTCACAATCCCGGTCGTGGCATTGGATAAACTCACCCAGTCGGGATTAGGAAAATCATCAAAACTATAGATACTCGATGCCCCGACACTTTCATCCGGTGAAGACAAATTGAGTGTGTAGCTTGTGTCTTCCTTGATGTAAAAGGTATCCGCCGTCGCAGTTACCGCATCAGATGGTGAAAAATCTCCAACAACGGGTGTAACAATGGCTGAAGCGACATTTGTAACCTGCAAAGTATAACTTTGGGAAACAAATCCTCCGGACAGATCGGTGGCTTTCAGCGTAACCGTATGATTGCCGACATTCGAGTTGTTGGGAGTCCAGCTGATCACCCCGGTTGATGAATTGATCGTCATTCCCGTCGGCTTCACGGTCAGACTATAAGTAATTACGTCGCCGACATCGGAATCCGTCGCATCGATATCAGTTATGTATATTGCATCTTCCGCAGTTGTGATAACACCGACAGGTACCACTGTTAAAACAGGTTCATTGTTAACATTGATAACACTGTAATCAAAGGTTTTTTCGGCGGTTCCGCCATTACCATCATTTACTTCAATCACAAAACTGGCATCAGTGACGACATTATTATTCGCGGGAGTTCCGGTTAGGAGACCGGTTGAAATATCAATACTCAACCAGGCTGGTTTTCCACTCTTAAAACTCCAGGTAATCGTTCCGTCGCCGTCATCACTGCTTTCCAATTGCTGAGAAAATTCGATACCTTCCGTAGCCGCAAAAGGACCATCAGTCATGATTTCTGGTACTACATTTTCCACCCGGAGATAAATGGTGATCGTATCCCGGGAACCGGGTTGGTCTCTGAAGTAGACCTGGAAAGAATCCAGTCCCACATCACCATTGGTCGGTGACATGGCTACGATGCCGGTTGTGGCATTGGACAGGGTCACCCAGTCGGGATTGGGAAAATCATCAAAACTATAGATACTCGATGCCCCGACACTTTCATCCGGTGAAGACAAATTGAGTGTATAACTGGTATCTTCCTTAATGTAAAAAGTATCGACGGTTGCAACAACCGCGGCAGAAGGTGAAAAATCACCAACGACCGGTGCAATGATTGCTGAAGCAACATTCGTAACCTGCAGAGTATAACTTTGAGAAACAAATCCTCCGGACAGGTCGGTAGATTTCAGCGTAACCGTATGATTGCCGACATTCGAGTTGTTGGGAGTCCAGCTGATCACCCCGGTTGATGAATTGATCGTCATTCCCGTCGGCTTTTGCGTCAGGCTGTATGTAATTACATCCCCTGCATCAACATCAGAAGCATCAACATCTACCGTATAATTTGCATCTTCCGCGCTTGACACTGTTCCAGTCGGAACCGATGACCAGGTTGGAGCATCATTGACATTCTGAACACTGAGCGTCCAACTGGCGGAAATATTGGCCAACGAAGCATCGGTGACCTTGACAGTAATAACATGCAGGCTAACATCATCATTATCGGGCGTCCATTCGATAAGTCCGCTATTGGCGTCAATCGTCATGCCGGCCGGGTTTTCGGTAAAGGAATATGTTAGATTGTCTCCGGCATCGATATCCGCGGCCTCAACAACGACGGTATATAAAACATCTTCATCGATATCAATCGTCCCGCTTGGAACCGACACCCAGGTCGGGGCATCGTTCAGGTTATTGACCTGAACCTGCCATGATGCTGTAACAAATTCTAGGACACTATCTGTAACTTTTACCGTAACCGTATGAGTACCAACCTGGCCATTTGACGGGGTCCATTGGATAACACCGGTACTTGCATTTATCGTCATTCCCGCCGGTGCTGTCTGCAGTGAATACGTCAGCACATCGCCAACATCGTTGTCCGTTGCATTTATATCGGTTGTGTACAGTGCGTCTTCATTTGTGGCGACTGTACCGGTTGGAACAGCTGTAATGGAAGGCGCAGTATTAAAATTTTTAACACTGTAATCAAAGGATTTTTGCGTTAATCCACCATTACCATCATTGACCTGTACGGTAAAACTGGCGTCGCTGATGACATCGTCATTCCCGGGAGTGCCGTAAATTTTTCCTGTCGCGGCTTCAATATTCAACCAGCCGGGTTTCCCGCTGACAAAACTCCAGGTGATAGTTCCGTCTCCGTCGTCACTGCATTCTAAAGTATCCAGAAAAGCATCACCTTCAGAAGCCGTAAATGGTCCGGCTGTCAGGATTTCTGCAGGAACATTGACAACTTCCAGATAGATTGTTGCGGTATCTCTCGATCCAGGTTGATCTTTGAAAAACACTTTAAACGAATCCAATCCAACATCATTATTGGTAGGCGTAAGAGAAATAATACCCGTGACCGCATTGGTCAGCATTACCCAATCAGGATTTGGAAAAGCACCAAATCCATATAAAACATCCTCTCCTGCTCCTGCCCCTTCGTCCGGAGCAGACAGGTTCAATGAATAGGTGGTATCCTCTTTGATATAAAACGTGTCCACGGTTGCAGTCACAGCATCCGGTGGGTCAAAATCACCAACAACAGGAGTCGTAATCGGTGAAGCAACATTTGTCACGCGGGCCGTCCACGATCGCGTAATTGCAGCAGCATTGTCATCGACGGCCCGAACCGTAACTGCATGATCTCCCACGAGACTGTTATCCGGTGTCCAGTTGATCACACCACTACTGCTGTTGATCGTCATTCCGGTTGGCTTGACTGTCAGGCTATATGTTATATTATCCCCCACATCCACATCGTCGGCATTAATATCAACAGTGTAAAGTGCATCTTCCGCTGTCGATACTATCGCCCCTGCAAGGGGACCGAATGACCAAGTTGGAACATCATTAACATTTTCGATAATAAACACAATTGTCTTTGTCGCTGTCCCGCCATTGCCGTCGGTCACCTGAAAAGTCACAGCCGCGCCATCGGTAACATCATCATTATCCGGTGTTCCGTTGATTTCACCACTTGTAGAATTCAGAGTAAACCAGCCCGGATCGCCATTAGTGATGGAATAGGTAATCGTTCCCTGACCTTCATCAGATGAATTCAAATCCAGGGTAAATTCCACATCTTCAGTAGCCCCGACACTGGATGGCGGATCAATGAAACTGGAAATCACATTCTGGATCTGAAAATACACCCGTTTGGTATCGCTGTAACCATTGCCATCGGAAAATGTGATGTCCACGTAATCTCTGCCGACATGGCGATTATCTGGAGTTCCCTCTAGCTGTCCGTTCACCAGACTCTTGATCGTCATCCAGGCCGGTTTATGATTCACTGTATAGGATGCCGGTGAACCGATCGCCTCATCCTGAGCGGTAAAGTCAATCCGGTATGGCAAATCTTCAGTCACATAAACGGTGTCCGCCGTTTGAGTATAAGGCGATATCTCAACGGCGCAGGATGTTATCGGTGAGGCAGCATTGGCAATTGTCAGCGTATATTCAAGCGTATCTTTTCCGCTGTTTTTATCAGTGACAATAATTCCGATTGCCTGATTACCTACCTCGTTATTGGATGGTGTTCCGGTCAGCAAACCGGCAGTCGTGAGTGTAAAGTTATTCGGTAAAGTGTGCAGAGAAGAGTAGCGTGTATAACCATAGGCATCGTCATCAGAGGTAAATTGAAATGAATACCCTACTTCTTCTGTTGCCGTAGAAGTCGGACTAAGGCTTGTAATTTTCGGAGGATCATTGGTCACTTCCACGGTAATATTTAATTCCTCTTCGCCATTATTTCCGTCCTGATAGCGAATGGTAACCCAGTCGGTGGGTGAGGTAACATTATTATCCCGGGGTGTTCCGCTGAGAACCCCGGTACCGCTGTTTATTGTCATCCAGTCCGGCGCCATAACCAAGTTATATCCGCTGGCATTTGGACCTTCATCGCCTTCATCGTTGGTATTGATATTCCAATCTAGTGCCTCGTCTTCGGTACCAGTAACATCACCTGTCGTGGAAAAAACAGGCAAACTGTTATTAACGACAATTTCCAACCGTTTTTCGCCATAACCACCATGATCATCTGTGATCCGTACCATAATAGAATCCGATCCGACCTGAGAGTTGATTGGCGTCCCCGACAGCAGCCCGTTCAAAGCATTGATGCTCAACCAGGCCGGTTTATCTCCATGGATGGCAAATGTATGATCGCCTTCATTGATTGGAATATAGTCAATCTGAAAACTGTATGCCGAATCTTCCGTAGCCGGATCAAGGACTTCGGTTATAATTGTAGGATTAGTATTGGAAACCGTGATCGTCCAGGATTGCGTGTAGACTCCACCATTCCCGTCATCAACCCGGACTACGACATCATGATCACCCACATTGGGATTTCCAGGTGTTCCCTGAATCAGCCCGGTTGATGCATTAATACTCAGCCAATCCGGCGCCGTGGTCAGCGAATAGGTAACATTGCCAATCCCCTCTTCATTGCTCTGGACATCGTACTGGTAGGCAGTATTTTCCGTAGCTGTTGTTGGAGGCGATGAAGATATTTCGGGATTTAAATTTGTTGCCGTTACTGTGAAGGTTATTGTACTTGTACCACCGTGGTTATCGGTACAGGAAATGCTAAATTCATGATCCCCAATCTGGGCATTTGTAGGTGTCCAGGTAAAAATCCCGCTATTTACCGATGATCCCACACCAATCGGAGCCGACAGTATTCCATAGGTAACAAGAGGATCGTCTTCGTCGTCCGTATCCAAGTCAATCGTCAGTAAGACATCCTGTGCAATCGTAATATCGGTCTGAGGAGTAAATTCCGGATCGCGATTGATAACGACTATTGAAAATGTATGGGATATAATTCCGCCGTTTCCGTCATCGACCTGGACAGACACAGTTGTATCTCCGACATTACTGTTATCCGGTGTTCCTGTTAGTTCTCCGGTGGATGCATTTAGACTTAACCACGACGGATGAATCAACCAGCTGTATACTACTCCCTCGCCTTCATCATCATAATTGATATCATAGGTGTATTCACTGTCTTCATTGACACTGTCAACCTCTGAAGATTCTAACTGAGGTACCCGGTTTTCAACATGGATCGTATAGCTGACCGTATCAGTATCAGTTCCATCGGACACATAAACCGAGATATTAAAATCATCCACATTTTCATTATTCGGAGTGCCTCTCAGGATGCCGGTATAGAGATTAATTGTCAACCATCCAGGCAGTCCAACTCCATGGTAAGTTATGGTTCCCTGACCGTCATCATTTGAGGTGAATTTATAATAATACTCCTGGTCTTCGGAAATATCATAAACCAGGTTCGTCGTATCGATCTGAACCGGGTCATTAGCCACGTTGATCACGAATTGAGTTGTATCTTTACCGCCGTTTCCGTCATCGAATTCTAGGTAAAACGAGTTCGATCCGACGTGTGCGTTTGTGGGTGTTCCCGATACAACACCACTATTTGTGCTCAGACCCAGCCAGGTCGGATGCACCTGAATATCATCGAGAAACCGATAGGAAGTTGTTCCCAGTCCCTCATCATCGGCATTAATATCAAGCGCAAAGCCGGCACCTTCGGTCGCGCTATGTAATGTTGATGTCGTGATTATCGGTTTCCGGTTGACGACCGACAAATCATAGGACAGCGTATCCGTTGATCCGTTATCATCATCAACAATAATTTTGACTGTTTCTGTACCCACATATTCATTATTCGGAGTACCATTGATGATGCCTGTGGGGGCGGCTATTCCCATCCATTCCGGCTGGAAGCCGGTCTGGAAATAGTACACCGTATTGCCCTGTCCTTCGTCGTTGGAACTGAGGTCAAACCCAAAATAATCGTCTTCGTTAATTTCTGTGGGTGGTGTATTTGTAAACACCACATCGGTGTTGCTTGTTTCCAGTACAAACGACCACTCCACCGCCGCGGATGAATCATCACGGGCCCTGACTGTGACCGTCTGAAACCCCACATTGCTGTTATCCGGTGAGCCGCTAATGGAGCCGGTTGAGGAATTCACAATTACATTCTCACCACGGGTAATCAAGTAGGTAATATGATCGCCATGAGGCAGATCATCATCATTCGCTGTCACAGTAATATCCAGTTCGCTATCTTCCGCAACCGAAACCGTATCCTCAGTCGTGTTTACCCAAAACGGCGGATCATTCAGATTTTGGACATGGAGAAAAAAATCCATATAATCGGTCAGACTGCTATCAGAAACTGAGACCTGGATACGATGTGTTCCCACATCATCATTATCCGGTGTCCAGGTGATTCGTCCAGAAGTAGCATTTATTGTCATACCCTCCGGAGCAGCTGCGGCAAAAGCAAAGGTAAAGGCATCAGCATCGTCATCGGCGGCACTTAGCCAGGCACTCCAATAAGCATCCTCAGTCAGATTCGTATCTTCAACCGCTGCGGTAAAATAGGGCGCAGTGTTTGCGAATACACTCACAAAACTGAATAAACAGATTAAAAATACTATTATTTTCCGGTTCCGCCGCATGGTCCTGAAAATTGCCCCTTTATCGGAAATATAACATCTGCTTTATCGGTTTATCTTTGACTGGTTCTCTCCATGTTTCATTGTTGCATTTATTATGAATTTACGCCAAGAAAGACATCCTCCACCGTGACAGGCATCATCGAATGGAATGAATCTGCCGCAGCCAGAAATCGGCCTGCTTACCCGTAGTTTCACCGTTAAGAGCATGGGTAAAATATTTTCGGGCCTCGTCGATCTCTCCCAGGTAATAATAAAACTTACCGATTTCTAAAACTGTCTCCATGTCCGCCGGATTCAGTCTGATCAGCCGCGAATAATAACTCAGAGCATCATTATAATTGGAATCCTTTGCATGGATTTGCCCAAGATCATCCAGCGCCGCCATCATCCAGCTGTATGCATCGGGGTTGACTTCCCGGGCTTTTCGAAAATAATCCAGAGCGCCCCGGTGATCGCCGGATTCTCTGGCAAACAGACATTTGATATAATAAATTTTAGAAATCCATTCCTGCTTAATTTTCGTTCCGTCCGGGGAATTGTCGATTCTCTGAAATTCCACCAGTGCTTCATCCCACTGCTTTAAAAAATATCGTGATTTGGCAATATAGGATACCAGCATAGTGCGGTCTGAATAGACATCAGCCACCTGTTGAAAAAAGAGAATACACGATTGATAGTCCCCGGTTTCATACAGTGCTTTTGCGAGTTCCACATAGCTTTTTACGAATAAAGGATCGTGAACCAGACTTTTTTGATAATATGTAACCGCTTGCTTATAATTATCATTCGCTTCACAGATACGGGCTAATCCATAGTAAATTTCACCGCTCAGTTCCGATTGCCGCAGTACCAGACGCTGAAATATTTCACTGGCTGAATCCAGCTGTCCCTGCTGAAAAAACGCAAATCCCTTGCCCGCATCCGCCCCCGGAAACTCCGGCTGCAGAAAACGACTTCGGTAAAAATCAATTTCCGCAATCGTGTTGGCGTTCGTTTGCTGATAAATCCGCCCTTTATAATAGGAAGCCACCGACAACTCCAGGTTTCCACCTGTTACACCGGAGAGTATTTCCAGCGCGCGTTGATAATCACCGGTTTTATAGAGAAATTTACCGTATTCCAGAAAATGAATATCCTTCACTTTACGTGACCGAATAAGCTGTTCAAAACTCTTCCGGGCGTCATTATACCTTCCCATGATTGCCAGGCGCTGGGCATAATGGAACAGGGAATCATCATCAACACCTTCCGACGCCGATCCCTTTGACTGTCTGGCCTTGGACCTGTAACTGATCAATGTATCCAAAATATCCGGCGTTATCGGCAGATAATAAGCCGCCATGGCACCGGGATGATAGCCGGTTTTTTCTTCCTTGTCATCTTTGGGTTCGGTCGTTGCTTTGGCTGAATTCATCTGCAGCTCAGTCCAGCTAGTGATTTTCTTCTTATAAAAATCACGCTCCTTCTGAAGGTTCATAATTTGCTGTAAAAGGGCCTGATTTTTCTGTTCAACCTGGTTCATATCCGATGCTGTGGCCGGTGTGGATAATGAACGGGTTGGTGTTGCTGTTGGAGTTGTGGGCCGTCGTCGTTGGGCATTTAAAGGGGTTGATAAAACCTGAATTAATACAACCGCAATAAAAAAGAATATGGGGAGTTTCAGTTTTCTATTCATAGAATTTCTCTTAATAATTACTCCAGAAACCTCACCTGGTCCATGGTCAGAGTAATCGGATCAGAACCCGGCAAAGCCAATAAGTGTACGGTGATTGTCTTATCATTCGGATTTTGACTGATGACTTCAGCCCGTTCATTGGCAAGCGGACCATCGGTTATCAGAACAATATTTTTGGTTTCGGTGCTAACTGGAGCCGGCGCAGACTGTTGGACCGGTGGTGGTAATACAGCCGGAATCACAGATGGTTCATATGTCTCTTCGGACTGTTTGCCAAAACGCCAACTTAATGTAAAGAATGTCCGCGAGGTATTGCCGAAATTTTCAGGCGCGACAGCCACATCAAACTTAAAACCGGCAACCTGTAATCCAACACCGTAACTAATACCTCGATCCGAATAACCACCACGAATCAGAACCATGTCGCGGATAATATATTCAGCACCCGCCTGATAGCCCAAAAAGTCACCACCCTGCACGTGCAAATCCGTTGCAACGAGTAAATTTGGCACATTGAATAAATCAAAATAACTGATACCAACACCGATCTGAGTGGGAATGGTTTCTTTCAGTTTGCTGGAGGTGTTCCACTTTAGTGAAGAATTCAAATTCCTGAAAACAGCCCCAAGCGTAATACGGTCGCCGATATAAATTGCGGAACCAATATCGACGGAAACACCTTTCGCTGAATACCCGGCCAGGCTGTGATAGAGATATTTTCCTGTCATTCCCAGAGAAAAATTATCTCCAATCGTCTTACTGTAACTGAGCATCATAGCACTCTGCAAATCGGAAAAATTCTGAGTCACATAACCGTCCTGATCGCGTCCTTCAATGTTATCGATGGACAATTGAGCCCAGGCCAAACCGATGCTGCCCCAGGAATTCAGCGGATAACTAAATGCCATATCATAATAATTCCGGTCATAGCCCATCTTTGCCAAAGTCGCATTAAAATGCCCGTCATACAGCATTCCAATCATGCCGGGATTCGTAAAAATCGATGTGGCATCTTCGGAGCATGCAATTGCTACTCCGCCCATACCAAAGGCTCTTGAACTGTTATTCAGGCTGAGATAGCTGCCGGCATAGCCACCACTCTGCGCAAAAACAGTTCCGGTCATCAACCAGACGAAAAACAGAGCATATACTATTTTAAGATGTCTATCTGAGAACCGCCACTTTTCCAATTTTTTGATCTCCTTGACTGGTCTTCACTACAAAATAATAAACACCATTCGCCACAATTTCATTGTCACTATTGCGACCGTTCCAACTCATGGTTTTTGTCGGTGTGTTTGCGGGGACCTCTTCCGCTTTATACAAATCGATAACATGATTGCCTACCGCATCATACAGTGTAATGTCAACAAAGGTATTATTTGTAAAAAGAATATTAAACGTCGTCCAGCTGCCATCATCGGGGTTGAAGGGATTGGGATAGGTAAACACATATTCTCCCTTTGGTACCCCTTTGAGAAACATTGGACTTGAATAGTTTGGAATTTCATCGTACGCAAAGGCCGTATAATAATAAACCGTATTATCCACCAGATTGTCATCGGTAAAAATCTCATCGGTTCCGTCGTATACTACTGTTTCCGTTGTATCAACAGTCTGAATAAATGTGTCTGTACTCCGGAAAATTATGGTTCCTTCGAAATCCTCATCGTTAGGATCACGCCAATGCAGCTTTAACTGGCCTGGACCATCTTCTTGTACCTTGAAATCGGAAATCGGATTTGGTGGAAAGGTATCGGTCGGCGCAATTATGGTTACCAGAGAATCCCACGTCCCGCTGAAATAGCTCAGATTGGGGTGAACAAATTTCAGCGAATCCAGCGTAAAAACCGCCAATCCACTGTCAATGGCTACAAAACTTAAATTGAAAAAGGTTCCCGGGGCAGAAACAAAATTTCGACCCATTGGAATGCCAACCATATAAATCATACTGTCAGAGATACTAGAATCAGTTTCAATACCTTCAGGATGGATTTCACAATAGACAGATCCTTGAAAAAGATTACCTGGTGTACCTTCCAAATAATGAACTTTATTTTCATTGTAATTCAATCGGAAAAATACAGTCCGCATGGAGTCACCTTGCGAAGCACCCAGTGTGACTGTAAAGGTATCTGTATCGCTGACTTCATCGCTGCTCATTCTCATGTAAACATGGGGAGTGGTCAGTGCAAATGACAATGACCCTGCAAATATTACTATTAGAAATATGATCAACGTTTTTTTCATTTACTTATCCGGTTTTTGATTATCTCAATAACATTATTTTTCTGTTTTTTTCAATTCCCGAACCTTTCAGATACAGGAAATATACGCCGCTTGCAACTGCCTGACCGCTGAAATTCCGGCCATCCCATTGAAGATGATATAAACCTTCCTGGTGGTATCCCTCCTCGAAAGTTACAACAGAATTTCCACGGATGTCCACTATCATCAAGCGGTAATTTCCGGCTTTGGATTTGGGTATATTATACGAAATTTGCGTTTCCCCATTGAACGGATTCGGGTAATTCTCTAAGAGGAAAAAGTGTTCCACGACGATTGTTTCCACATCAGGAACAACGGACGTGCTTAATGATCTACAGTTACTGTCCCTGATATCAACTTCCGTAATTTCAGGTAATGCTGAATTCGGATAAAGTTGGGTCAGTCGAATTTCAACAAATTCGCCCTCACCATTTAACGATTTCCCAAGTGATACAAAGTTCAGGTCAATAATTCCTTTTTCAGTCAAGGCTTCCGGCATCAGGAGCAATTGATTCTCACTGATGTTCTTTACCCATTCACCGGTTTCAATTGATTCAAAACGAAGTGTCAGGGGATCAAAATTCAGACGCAGATGGGCGGCCTGCATATCGTTGACTTGTCTCATATTTATCCGAACCAGCAAATTGCCGGGCGACTCATCTGAAGTCAAATGAACTTCAAGTGATTCCCTGTTTTGTGTGACGGGTTTTTGATTAAAAGCACCTTCATAATTCCGGCGATAATTGGTCCCCAGCACAATCAGATCGTAAAAATTCGTAGTATCATCGAGACTAAGTTGAAATGGAGAAATTGATTCCGAGGACCCGATATCAAAACGTTTATACCAGCGACTGCTGGCGGGATTTAACCAGAAATAGTCGGAAAAAAGAGCAATATCTTCCCAGGTTACCTGTCCATCACAAATCCCCGCTGTGCTGATCCCTTCACCGCCGCTGAATGTATAATCCCCAAGGATATATTTCGCCCAGGCATCGAAGCGATCACTGTTTCCCCCTGATTCCACAGCCGCATAATTCTGCAGATGCCGGTAAGTATGATACTGAACTCCCCAGCGATCACGAATATCAATATTCCGGATGAAAATCGGGGATATTCCAGGACCAACTACGTTGAATTTCAAGCGAATTACACTACTTGAATCAATACACTTAATACTATCACTATTATTAACTTCAGCGTTGTATTCAAAAATAGAATATTCAGGATGGTCTTCATCAAACAGTTCATTCTGTGACACCGATGTATCTACATAAAACCAGGCATCGTTGCACCATACATCGCCATACTCAGCAGATTCGAATTCCAGAATCCGGTTATCGAATCCAAACTGAAAGGATGCGGATTTTATACTTAAATCAATACTGTCGTTGGTTGCCGGCAAGAAAATATCCGTATAGAAAGACAGATCATCGATCCTCTGGATTTTACTTGCGACTGTACCATTGATTGGCCGGAATGTTGGGTAAAACATATTCAGGTTTGTACTGTCATCCTCGGCGGACGATGCCGGATTGTTTCTGATTGTAACGGGAAGATTGATCGCCTGGTAAGCAAATTGTATGACAGCGGGATGATTGATATCGTTCGATACCGTCGGAGTAACGGTCAAATCTTCTTTGAACACTTTAATGCTGAACCATTTACTGTAAGGGCCATTGGCCGTCGTATCAATTTCAAGATTCTCCGGATCGTCGTCTGCCCAGTCATGCACAATTCCAACAACAAACAGCATACGGTTATCCACCAACAATAACGAATCCCCGCTAAAATTAAAACTGATCGCGTTTACACTGTCGGACTGGTCCGGGATCGTAATTGCCAGCCCGCCGCTGATCAGTGAGTCGTCCGCTCCAAAGCTCCGGTTATCGCGATCCATGTATAGCCGGAGTTCATCCACAAACCAACCAGCACTGCTGTTGGTGATCGGCCATAAGCGAAAACCCTTCAAATAATAGGTTTTGGGGTCAGTCGGATTGTCTGTGGAAAATGTAAAGTTTGCAATCGCCAGCGTGTCACCGGACGCCAGGTGACGCCACTGCGTTGAAACATTATTCAAAGCATACTGAAAATTCCAACCGTACTGGGCGTGCAACGGCCCAACGAGGCACAGAATGCTCATCAGTAGAAATGCTTTATATCCTGAATGGTGTTTCTGCAATTTCCGAATCCGTTTTAACGCATTAACGTAATTTTATAATTTTTCAATAGTTCCGCACCTTCAACCCGGATAAAGTATATTCCGCTGCCGACCGGGACATTCAGATGATTCAAACCATTCCAAACCAGGCGATATTGCCCGGCAGAATGATAATTGTTTGACAATTCCCTGACCAGTTTACCCTGTAAATCGTAAACCGAAATTCGGTAGTTTCCATTATTTGCATCGGGAATTGAGTAAATAATGTTTGTCACGGGATTAAAGGGATTGGGGTAACATTCCATCAAAAAATAGTCGGATATCATGGCCGGTTCCGGTTGAATTTTGATACCCAAAACAACTTGCTGGCAATTCCGGTCTCTCAAATCGACATAATCCAAACTTATCAAGTCCATTTTGGGTCCGATTTTCTCAAAATCAGCCGTCAGAAAACAACCTCCGCCGCTGATCGGCTTTTTGAGCGCCAGAAAATTAACATCCACAATTCCTTTTTTTAGTTCGTCAGGAGAATAGAGCAAAACATTTTGAGATGAAGACCCGATTACCCAGTCGCCGAGTGTCAATTCTTTAAGCCTGTAGTTCAAAGGGTCAAATGTGAGTTTGAGTTGCGCTGAGACAAACTCCGGGATATTTCTCATATCAAGTTTGGCCTGGTAAATGTCCGGTTTGCTGACATCCCCGGCAACATTAAACACCAGTTCCGGGGTATCTGTGAACGCAACTGCTTTCTGGCTGAAATCGCCTTGCAGAGTCCGATAATAATTAGTACCAATCACCATCAGATCGAAAAAATTAGTCGTATCATCGGGGCTGAGTTCATCTGGATCATGTGAGGCCGAATCACCAACGTCAAAACGGGTGTACCAGTCGGCTGAATCGGCATTCATCCAGATATAATCGGCAAACAGAGTAATGTCATACACCGGATCAATCAGGCCATCGCACTCACCGTCGATCAGCGTTCCTGCGCTACCGGCGAAATCGCCAAGTATCTGCTTCGACCAGGCATCGTATTTCTCCGCTGTATCATCCGCATCATTCTGAAGATTCCGGTAACAGTGATAGGGAATTCCCCACTGGTCCAGAATCAGCACATCAGACAGTAACAGAGGACTAATCCCCGGTTTTAACACTTTGAAATAAAATATTCCCAGAGAATTATTCGCAATATTCACATAATTTTCGGGGCTTAGGGAATTTCCGATGACGACAGCTTCAAAACGAACAACCGACAGAGTGTTATCGCCCGGCAGCGTTGATTCACCGTATCCGCTTTCCTCCCAGCCATTGTCCTGATATTGTTTATTATCCCAAAGATCACCGAAGGCGATCGAATCGAGTGCCAGGTACTGGTTATTCCACCCAACCTTAAACGATGCATATGACAGGCTGTCACCACTCAAATTACCATTATGCGGCAGGAAAACATGGGCCTCAATCGTCAGATCGGTTATTATTTGTGCCCGGCTTCCATCACTGTCATCAAGCTCCAAGTAATTCGAGTAAAACATATTGCTGTCTTCTTCGGCAGTTCTGTTCCGGTTATAGATGTAAACCGGTAAATTGACTGCCTGAACCGTAAAAACTTTCGTGACGTCTCCGGCCCAGTTATTTGCGGAACCAACATTATCATCGGTTCTAAGAATGCCAATATCATCAGGCTGTTCAACAGTAATCCCCAACTGTGCTCCATTTTGATCCGTTATTTCCCGATCATCGACATCATCAGTAAACCAATCCGATGCGACCATGGTAACAAAAAATGTTGCTGTATCGTTCAGATTTAATTCACCGACAAGTGAAAATGGCATCATTGTCATACTTGTTGCTGTTGCATCCAAACCAACGATATTGATGGTATTGATTAGAGAATCGGAATTCCGATCCAGGCTGCCGGGATAATTATCGATATTTTTCCACAATTGTAATGAATCAATGTACCATTCATCCTGATCAGTAAACGGTCTGACTGCTAGTTGATGAAGTTTATAATCATTATCTTCATCCAGATCAATAAACTGAATCTTCATTACGGTTTTATTCTCACCGGAAGCCAATCGGCGGCCCCATTCGTTGGAGGCATTCGGATAGGTGATGATCAGACGATAATCTTCTGCCTTCAGTGTACTGAAAACTAGTAATGTCATCAGGCACAATTCAACGCTTCTGCGGATTTTATTCATAACACAATCCTTCTATAATAAAAGAATTAGAAAAATTTCGCTGAGTCCATATCATTTTTAAAAATAGTTTTGATGCTGTTCAATGTCAAGAAAAACATTATTTAATGGTAAGTTACCCGGAATGACCTGAGAACTTACATTAAGTGTCGATTATTTGAAAACTCTCTGTTTTTTAATATAGGTGATTTGCCCTCTGTTTTCTATATTAAATATAAGGACTTAAAATTGATTTTTAACAGAGGAAACTTTAGTTTTTAAAATTAAATAATCTGAACATCGAATGACTATTAATTTCCAGAAAAGGCCCGATACATCATCACATTTTAAAAGTTCAACGTTAAGAACATGGCTGGCCACTATAACCATAATGCTTTTTAGTTTGTCATTTACTGTTTTCGGAAACAATCTAAACGGCGCCCCTCGGAACATCACTTTGAATACAAACGAGCCGCCGGTTCTGCTGTTTCCACTGGACACCAACTTTGCCGAAGACTCCCGGCTTAATCTAAGCCATGAATTCATTTTGGACGCAGTATACGATCCCGACCACGCGGATTCTCTGCTCACAATAATCATTACAACAGATTCCGGACTGGTTTTTTATTGGTTTGATCGGGCAACCAACACTCACAAGTTCTGGGCCAATAAAGACATTGACAGCTGCGGGTATTTTCATATACAGGTCCAGGACCCTCTGGATTCAGCCTTAACCGCTTCCTTTATTGTTGATATCATTCCGGTAAATGATGCTCCGGTACTCGCTGAAATCCCTGATACAAGTGCGGTTCAGGACACTACGTTTTATCTGCCGTTGGACGGCTACTGGTATGATGTGGACAACGAATTGTCCGAACTGATCTGGTCCATCAGTGCAATATATTCCAATGTCGAAATCACAGACACAATGGATAGCCTGGTCTGTGTTCCCCCATCCGGTTTTATTGGTTGGGATACCCTGTTTCTGACACTAAGCGATATCGATGGATTGGCCGACCGGGATACCTTCAGAGTGTTTTTCCGCGATGCTATTCCGCCGGGTTTTACGATTGGTATTTTTCAAAATCCGGTGGCATCGGAACACCTGGATATCTACTTTTTTCCCAATGAATCCATCGGTTCGCTAGATTCTACAACCATTAACGGAGACAGTGTCAGCGTTGAATTGCTGTCCGGCATAGACCCTTCTCCTTTCCACACTCATTATCGTTTACAAGGCAGCGGGGTTCATCTGCTCCGGATCACTGCGTCCGATACAAGCGGAAACATCGGAATAACGGAATATAATTTTAGTTCATCCTTCATATCCAAAATGAACGGGGGAATAATTTACAGCCCGGATTCGGTTGTACAGCTCATAATCACAAATGAATCGGTGCTTTCTGATAATTACTTACTATGCTTGCCGTATTCGGATAATACCCGGATTGGTGGGGAATATTCCGAATTGACTCTTCCGAAAAAGGCAAATGATGTCAATGAGCTTAACTTCACATTCGTAGCCCCAAACACCCAACTGAGGAAAAAATGTAAAATAATCTTCCACTCGAAGAGTGAGGATCAGCAGACTGGTATATTTGAGTGGCAACAGCAAAACTGGGTATATTTAAAAACTTATTCCAATACCGAAAACACCCGGTATTGGACATATATTGATAAACTTGGCAAATTTGCTCTCAAACCCAATGCTCCTGAAATCGCTGAAAGGCTTCCGAATTATTTTTCACTGGCACAAAACTATCCCAACCCCTTTAATTCCGAAACAGTTATATCATTTCATCTGCCCGAATTGTATGGAACATCAGTAGGTGCTGTCACACAGATAATCGTCTATGATATTCTTGGCCGGAAAGTTGAAACGGTTATTGACCGGTCACTGGTTCCCGGCCGATATTCCTTGCACTGGAGCGGCTTCCGGCTTGCGAGTGGAATCTATTATTACACAATCCGATATGGGCAATTTAGTGAAACAAAAAAAATGGTTCTGGTAAAATGACAAGGGGACTTCGCCTAAAAATCATCGGATTGTTTTGTGTTCTGGCTATGGCTTTCAAATGTTCTATTTATGAAGAGACTGTTCCGAATGCCGAAAGCATTATACCAATAGCCTGGGACTTTTTCGAAGATAATGAATATCAGGCTGCCTATGTAAAATTCGATGAGGCAATTGATGCAGGTCCCGGAAATTCTGAAGCCTTCCATGGCAGAGCCTGGTCATCATTATTGATGAGTGATGTACCCGATGCAATCAGCGACTTCAACGCCGCAATATATTACGGTAATTCCGGTCTTGATCCCATTGCCGGGCTGGCAATTGCGTACCAGGCAAATCAGCAATTTTCCTCAGCAATCAGTAAAGCCCAAACGGTTCTTTCCTCTAATTCAAATTACTATTTTGAACACAAGCCACTGATAAATTACCGGGACCTCCATCTGATTCTCGCCATGGCGTATTTTCATACCGGAAATTTGACCAGATCCTATGATCAAATCATAATTCTTGAACCGGCTATATCAATCACTCAAAACGACTCATCTACATGGAAATATAACGATCAATCCTATAATAGTTACGCTGAAACCCTGATGGCAGTAATTGATTATCTTGACGTTCTTTATGGAATGTAATAGATTTAGCACAACGGATTTGACTATTTTATGAAGGAATCAACCGCCCCAAAAGGCACCTGGATTACAACGTATGGAGATATGGTAACACTATTGTTGACCTTCTTCATCCTCATGATCGTAATTCTGAATGAAGCTGAAAGCAATATCTACAAAATGCTGGATATGCTGTTATCCGAAACTGAACAGAAGTTGGATTCTTATGTGGCCGAACAGGCTCTTGATAAAAATATAAATATTCAGCGTACAACTAAAGGTGTTCAGTTGACTGTTAGCGGCGAATATTTTTTCGATATCAATTCCGCTCAAATTACCGCGGCGTTGCGGCCCCTTCTCGATCATATCGGCCATACTATCCAGCAATCAAGATTGCTTGGCGTTAGAGGCGATCCTGAATTGAAAGGATTCCATGACGCGTTACGAAAAAGTAACCATCATCTAAATGTGGAAATCCGTGTCGAAGGCCATACGGACAACTGGACGATCCGTGGCGGCCGCTACGCCAGCAACTGGGAACTCAGTTCTGCCCGGGCGTTAGAGGTAGTCAAATACCTGAGTGCGGTATCCGGAGTTGAAGAAGGAAAATTTTCAGCCTTGGGATATGGAGAATTTCGCCCGATCACCAGCAATGAAACCCCGGAAGGTCGCTCAAAAAACCGGCGGGTTGAAATCTTCATCGATGCCGATATCACCCCGATAAACGGTAATTAATAGTTGGCACTAAAAACAACAACCTTTCTCATTTTCCCACACTCATCGTCCTGGCAATAGCAACTAATTTCATTCAATAATGGTTTTTCATTAAAAACACTGTTTTGAATGGTTTCATTTCACTCCTTACTTAAGTTTCGCACCCTGTTAAATATTTGTAAAACAGAGACATAGCGATCAGAAAACAGTTTGAAAAATGCTCCTAACTGGTTATATTACAGTTAGTTAAAAACACATTTCCAGAAAGGAGCATTTTCAATGATTAACGACACAAATTTAGTCCATATTGAAGAAATCGCCAAAACAATTATAGGTAAAAAGGACAAAATTGCCGATACCTTATTCACTATATTAAAGCAATTCAAGTTGGGGACACTTGCGGCACGGAGTGGTATCTCAAAACAACAGGGGTTTAAGGCGGGACACATTCTGAATTTGCTTATTTTATTTCCCTTTTTTTCCATTACGAGTGTCAGATCTTTTTATCATAGTGGTTTCAGCCGTATGACTCAGGCTCACAAGGATGTATTATTTCGATTGAAGAACAACCCCTTTTACAACTGGCGCAAACTACTGTATATGGTTGCCCAGCGGTTCAAGGCATTATCGCAAGAGAAGCGTCGTGAATATTACAAAGAAACAACTACCTGTTTAATCCTTGATGATACCATTCAGCCGAAAAAAGGGAAACGCTTGGAAGCCATTGGAAAAGTATTTGACCATGTGCTTCACAAGTACCTATTGGGAATGAAGGGATTATTCTTGTGTTATTGGGATGGGATAAGCACTATTCCATTGGATTTTTCGTTCCACAATGAAAAAGGAAAGAACCAAAAACGCCCTTATGGATTTAGTAAGCGCGAATTACAAGCCCGCTATCGCAAGGCAAGACCCAGGGAGAGTTGTGGATATAAGCGTTTCCGGGAGTTGAAGAAGAGCAAAATAGAAAATGGACTGGCAATGATAAAACGAGCTTTGCGTTTTGGTTTTATGTCCCAATATGTGTTAACAGATAGCTGGTTTTCTACAAAAGAGTTCATCCGGAAGATTCGATCTTTCCGAAATGGAAGCATTGATTTTTTAGGACAAATGAGATTATTACTGTGGCAATTAAAAACAGTTAAATATTTCTCTTTAATTTGACTATAAAACAGGGAAAAACAAAACTTGAAATATCGAAAAGACCGAAGCCGAGGAGTGAAGAGCAATTAAAGAGCTTATTGAAAAGTCATATGTGCAGAACCCAACGGAATAAAGAAAAAATACAGAACTTTTTTAACCATCCAAAAGTACTATATGTTAACGCTATTTAATTGCCGGAGTAATAGATAAGAGAAAATATTTGTATCATGGGTTTGAGTATACGGGAAAAGAACTGAGACATCATTTGAAAGGAAGAATGAAACGCTCAAAGGCACACAAGGCATATTATATCGAAGTGGTCGTCTTCTATGCTGGAGCGGGGGAGATTAAACTGTTCTTCAGCCGCTTTTCAAAAAGAAGCAAATGGCATTTATTAGTGACGACGGATTTGACATTAAGCTATAATAAAGCGTTGAAACTTTACAATAATCGTTGGACGATAGAGGTGATGTTTAAAGAATTAAAACAATATTTGAATTTCGGGAAGTGCCAATCCAACGATTTTGACGCTCAGATAGCCGATACGACCATCAGTTTAATTACATACACCATTTTAAGCTTGCATAAACAAGTAGTTGAATACATACCCCTGGGGCAGGTGTTCAGGAAATGGAAAGATCAACTGTTGGAATCTACATTGGCTGAACGCCTGTGGCGACTGTTTGTGGGATTAATCCTCTCTTTCATACAAATCTTTGAATTGGATATGGGGATTGAAGAATTATTAAAGAAAATATTTCAGACTCAACAGGGAAATCAAATCATCAAACAGTTGTTAATCGGACAATCTGTAGAGCCATTATTAGAGAGATATTAAAGGGTGCGAAACTTAAGTAATTTTATAACTTTGATGGTAATGTGAAAAGTGTAATATTTAATTGGTTTATTTGAGGTTTTCTCCTTTGCAAAAAGCAGTCCAGACTGAAACCCAGTATTTGACCGAAAAATCCCTGAATTTTTCCATAAAGGATGGGTTGTTCTGGTCAATTATGGCCGGTTTTGGCGATTCCTATCTGCCGGCATTTGCTGTGTTTCTGAAAGCGACGACTCAGCAAATGGGGATGCTGACAGCTCTGCCGCAGTTTATGGCGGCACTGATTCAACTGTTTTCCGTACGGTTATCCCATCTGTTCAAATCACCCAAGAGAGCGGTGCTGATTTCCGTCTTTCTGCAAGCCAGTATGTGGCTGGTGATTACCGTTATTACTTATCTGACCCGAAATGTCTGGATTCTGATTTTTCTGGTGATGCTTTACCAGAGCTTCGGCACTTTACCCGGACCGATCTGGTTTGCCTGGATGGGGAACCTGGTACCCGAGGAAAAGCGCGGTCGTTATTTTGGTAAGCGTAACCGAATCTCGGGATTCTTTTCATTTTTATCGGTGATTGTTGCGGGGATAATTCTGAACCATATATCGAAAACCAACCCCATTCTGGCTTTCGGAACTATCTTCATTGTAGCCTTCACAAGCCGGATGATTTCGCTCTATTACCTGTTGCGCCAGCATGAACCACCGACGCCCCGATTTTTGGAAAACAACCTGCGCCTCATTGATTTTATCCGGAATATCCGAAGCAGCAATTTTGGGCTTTTTACGCTATTTCTTTCTTTGTTAAATTTCACCGTTTTTATAGCCAGTCCACTGATGAGTCTGTATTGGTTGAGATATCTTCATTTCACGTATCTGCAATATATGGCCGTCGTCAGCTCGGCCTCGATTACCAGCTTTGTGACAATGACCTCCTGGGGACGACATTCCGACCACTACGGTAACAAAACCATCATGGAAGTAGCCGGATATTTAATCGCAATATTGCCCCTGTTCTGGTTTCTGATTCGCTTTTTGCCCGTTTTTATAATATTTCCCCTGGCTGTTATTGTTCAGATTTTGGCGGGATTCGCCTGGGCGGGCTTTAATCTGTCATCTTCCAATTTTATTTATGATACAACAGAGCCAAAAAAACGAATGCAAATGTTTTCATATTTCAATTTTCTGAAGGGCATCGCGGTTTTTATGGGAGGAACTCTGGGTGGATACCTGGCTTCCTTTGAACCTGTCGCGGCAACGGCCGCGGTTTCATTCTTCAATCCCACCGGAATTATGCTGGTGTTACTTGTATCGGCAGTCAGTCGATTGGCAATTATGAGTCTCTTTCTGCCCAAAATATTGGAGGTCAGGGAAACGATTCCTCCCCGGCCGCATTTCCTGTATTTTGTAACGGTTATGCCATTCAAAGGACTGGTTTATGAACTGGTTACGGGGGTCAATCGTACGCTGGTCCGGAGAAACCGAAAGTCAGTTTCGTAACGTATCCTGTTTTGTATTAACGACAGAATCCGTTTTAGTGATTATTCAAGTGCTTGTTCAACATTAAAAAACCCAAACTCACGGAAGTGCCGGTAATTCCGGCGGAATTTAATTAAACCGTGGATCAGCGGCATTTCGAACAGCATAATCATGATCGCGTTAATGCCTAGAAGAATCCCAATTCGATCCCTGGCAAACCGGAATAGGAGGCTGTATAATAATTCCAGATGCGGTCAAGCAAAAATCCCTCTCAGTCGGGTATTTGAGTGAAAATATACACAGAACCAAGATGTTGTCAATATAATTAACGAAGGTAAAATCAGAAAACTGTACAACATTTAGGATAAATTGTTGTATTTTACGCGTTGTATAAAAATGAGTTACAAAAACAGATGAGGATATAATGAAAGGATATTTTACCTTTGTACTACACAGTCATTTACCCTATGTGATTAATCACGGTGAATGGCCCCATGGGATGGACTGGCTCTATGAAGCGGCGGCGGAAACCTATTTACCATTACTGAAAGAATTCGACGCGCTGGTTGCGGAAGGAATCAGCCCGAAAGTCACGTTTGGCATTACACCGATATTGGCCGAGCAGCTGGCCGCGGAAAAATTCAAATACGGTTTAATTAGTTATCTGGATCAAAAGATTGAAGCCGCCAAAGAAAACAAACTGGAGTTTGCCAAACTGAAAAATGAACATCTGGAACAGGTGGCACAGTTTTGGGTGAACTATTATACTAACGCGAAAACTCAGTTCACCGAGGTTTATGGACAAAATATATTAGCCGGTTTCCGGAAACTTCAGGATGATAATCACCTGGAAATCATTACCTGCGCGGCGACCCACGGCTATTTTCCCCTACTAGGTTCTGATGAAGCCATTGACGCCCAGGTTCGGGTGGGAAAAGAAACCTATCAACGCCATTTCGGCCGGGCCCCAAGAGGCATGTGGCTGCCGGAATGTGCCTATCGTCCCAGCTACGAGTGGACTTCACCAGTCCCGGAATATTCGAAAAAATTCCTCCGCAAGGGTGTTGAAGAATTCCTGTACAAATATGATATCCAGTATTTTATTGTCGATAAACACCTGATTATGGGTGGCGAAGGCAAGGGTGTTTATATCGATCGTTTTTCATCGCTGAAACAGCTCTGGAGCCAGTTTGAGAAAAGCTGGAAGCCCAATGAAGAGATTAAGGAACATTCGATCTTCGAGAATTATCTGGTAAGCTCTACCGGAACGAGCCGGGCGGCGGTGGCTTATGGACGTCACGAAGAATCTGCGTTGCAGGTCTGGAGCGGCGAATACGGTTATCCCGGAGACGGACGCTACCTGGATTTCCATAAGAAGCATTTTCCAGGTGGGCACCGCTTCTGGAAAGTCACCAGCGCCAAAGCCGATCTGGCAGACAAGCAGGAATATTTTCCTGAAGCCGTTGAGGAGTCTCTGGAAAACCAGGCGTCCCATTTTGCCGGATTGATTCACTCCTATATTGAGAAAAATTATGACGAGACTGGCAATATTGGCATGTTAACAGCTCCGTTTGATACCGAGCTCTTTGGGCACTGGTGGTTTGAAGGGCCGCGCTGGCTGGGTAAAGTATTACGGAAATTGAATTCAAACGATGATGTTAAGACCGTAAGTCTTGGTGAACATCTCAGCGAAAATCCGCCAAAGGTTTCGGTGTCACTGCCGGAAGGTTCCTGGGGCCAGGGCGGTTTTCATTATATCTGGCTGAATGAATGGACCCAGTGGACCTGGAAACATATCTATGCCGCTGAAGACCGGATGACTGTACTGGCTGATAAGTACAAAAATTCCAATGATAAGACCCTGAAACGAATTCTGGATATTATGGCCCGTCAGTTATTGCTCCTGGAAAGTTCGGACTGGCAGTTTCTGATCAGCACCTGGAGCGCCCGGGACTATGCGGAAGAACGAATTGCGGTGCATGATGAGCGGATTAAAAACATCGAGAAAATTCTGGGCTCCTATCTGGCAAACGGAGCATTGGATGAAGGCGCTGATGATTACCTGCGACGGATTCAAACCGATGACGATGTGTTTCCGACATTGGACTTCACATACTGGTGTACTTTAACAAAGTAGATAGAATAAAGTAGTGCACTAATGAGAATTGCATTCGTTTCGGCGGAAGTTTATCCTTTTTCCAAAGTCGGCGGGCTGGGCGATGTGGCCGGTGCCTTGCCCCTGGAACTTGCCGCCCAGGGCGTTGAAGTCATGGTAATTACACCGCGTTACGGATCGATTGACCGGCAGGGATTTGGTGTTCAAAACAGTCCTTATCAATATACTGTTAATATTGGAAACGATGTTATTGATTGTGGATTATCCCGCTGGCAATCACCCAAACATCCGAATGCCCAGGTGTTTTTTATCGAAAATGAACACTATTTCGGATCCAGGGGAATCTATGCTAATCAGAATGGAATTTCCTGTGAGGACAACGACGAACGCTTTTTGCTTTTTTCCAAAGCAGCCCTGGGAATATGCAAGGTACTGAATCGGATTCCCGATCTTATTCATTGTAATGATAACCACAGCGCCCTGATTCCGGTTTATCTGAAAAGCAAACAATCTGAATATTCACTTTTTCAGAACACTAAAACACTGCTGACTCTGCACAATATTGCCTACCAGGGAATTGTAAATATGGACCGGCATTCAATCTTCGATTTGCCTGATGAGTTGTTTTACCCGATTGCGCCCATGGAATGGTATGGCCGGATCAATCCATTGAAGGCAGGAATTCTGTTTGCTGACGCAATAAGTACTGTCAGTCCGACTCATGCCCGCGAGATTATGGAAGACGAAGATTTCAGTGCCGGATTGAGAGGAATTATTGCTGAAACCGGAAAACCGGTTCAAGGTATTCTGAACGGTGTGGATTACTCGGAATGGAACCCGCACAGGGATATATATATTGCTAAACAATATTCCACCAAAACCGTTTCTGAAAAGCAGTTCAATAAAATTGCACTGCTGAATGATTTAGGGATCAATCAGGCAATGGTTGACAGGCCGTTGATCGGAATGGTGACAAGACTGGTGGAGCAGAAAGGCATTCCGGTTCTGATTGGAGCGCTGGAACGCCTACTGGCGATGAATGTAGCAGTGGTGATTCTGGGCAGTGGCGTGACCAATTATGAGCGATCGCTGTTAAAATTAGCCGAGCGCTTTCCCGGTCGCCTGAAAATTGATTTTGGTTATAATAATCCCCTGTCTCATAAAATCATGGCCGGCTGCGACATGTTCCTGATGCCATCGCGCTTTGAACCCTGCGGCATCACGCAGATGACAGCCCTGAAATACGGAACGGTGCCTGTTGTGCATAAGATCGGTGGTCTGGCCGACACAGTGATCCAGTGGGGCAACCCATCCGGCAACGGATTCCTGTTTGAAAATTATTCGGCGGACGATCTGATAAAATCGGTTCGGAGTGCCGTGTCTGTCTATTATGATAAAAGTGAATGGCGACGGATTATGCTGAACGGGATGGCGACGGATTTTTCCTGGAAGCAGTCAGCAAAGCAATATATTGAACTGTATCAATCATTAATCGAAAAGTGAGTTGATATGAATTTTAAAGACCAGTGTGTTCTCGTGACCGGCGCTTCCCGGGGTATCGGCCGGGCAGTGGCCATCGCATTTGCGAAACAGGGCGCCCGGGTGGCGGTTCATTTTCATCATAATCATGCAGCCGCGGAACAGACCCTTCGGCAATTGGACGGAAGCGGCCATTTTAGCATTCAGGCCGATGTTTCAAAGCCGGAAGACATTGAAAAACTGGCAAGAATAACACTGGAAAAATTGTGCCGCATTGATATTTTGGTGAATAACGCCGGTATTTTTGAGTACCACCCGCTGGCGAACATGAATTATACCGAATGGCAAAACGCCTGGAAACGGACCATCGATACCAATCTGATCGGCCCGGCGAATCTCAGTTTCCTGGTGGCCCGGCAAATGATCGAACAAGGCGGCGGGAAAATTATCAATATCAGCTCACGGGGGGCGTTTCGCGGCGAACCCGATGCGCCAGCCTATGGCGCCAGCAAGGCGGGACTGAACTCCTTCAGTCAATCGCTGGCCGTAGCCCTGGCCCCGTATAATATCATTGTAACCGCCATTGCGCCCGGCTGGGTGGCTACGGATATGGCAGCCCCGACACTTTCTGCCGATGCAGGCGGAACGATTGGCCAGAGCCCGCTCAAGCGGACCGTGACACCGGAGGAGATAGCCAATACGGTCCTCTTCCTGGCGTCCGGCGAAGCCGATTACATTACCGGCGCGATTGTGGATGTCA